>Ga0066639_10000687_pt1 | contig 29711 bp, 49 predicted proteins | sample CryGeyCG2114_010_2_FD_59504 | JGI IMG/M metagenome (GOLD analysis project Ga0066639, IMG submission 59504) | Groundwater microbial communities from aquifer - Crystal Geyser CG10_big_fil_rev_8/21/14_0.10 | ecosystem: Environmental > Aquatic > Deep subsurface > Groundwater | place: USA: Utah...
TCGTGTCTCTCAATATGTAGAGTTGTAAATCGACGAAAACCTTATTAAGCCGATTTCGTATAATGGAATTACCCAACCCTTGTAACGTTGTGACATCAGTTCGATTCTGATATTCGGCTCCATAATTTGCCGCCTTAGTATAGTGGTATTACGCGTCCTTGGTACGGATGTAATTCGAGTTCGATTCTCGAAGGTGGCTCCAAACGCTAATGTAGTATAGTGGTATTACTCTAGTCTCGTAAACTAGTTACATGAGTTCGATTCTCATCATTAGCTCCAACTTTTATTATGGGGATGAATTGGATTCGACAGGGTAGGATTTAATCAAAATGCAGACCGGGAATGATTGCAATCTCGTTAAAAAGCAACCAACGTATAAATGCAAACGATAACGCATTTGCTCCAATGGCACAAGCTGCTTAATTGGAATGTCTGAGAAAAGATATTCTTGGTATTCAAAAGACATTTAACCCACGAAGAATAGCGAATAATTCGGTTACGGAATTATAAGCAAAATAAACAGTAACTGGTTTGGTGAAGCAAGTATTTACCGACGTTGCTAATAACGTTAATGTTAGCTAAGTCTGTGAACGATATTTGATGATGAATATTTTGGACCGGGGAGTCGGAGCCCCGCATCTCCACCAATTAATAATCTCATATATAGGTATGAGGCGCACTCTAATAATCGCATTATTACTATTAGGTTGTGGTTCTGCCCAACTACAGGTTCCGCCTAACACAGGACCAACCGCTATTGAACAACGAATAGCTCAACCATTAAATTCTTGCCAACGCGGCAAGTATTATTCACTAATTCAGTATAGACACGAAATGTTATTTTACCTTATGTCAGAAGATGAAGAGGTTGCATTACAAGCAGCCAGAAATCTTCAAGCTGTCAATATGATGATTGATGAGATGACAGTGATTGGAATGGACAGATCAAATAATAAGAAGTGTTTTAGATAAGGTTTAAGTATGAACACGATATATGCTGCTGGTGCGTTACACATTAGCATTCCACAATATTCTACAAAAGATACTAGATTGTGGGCATTATATGATAATTTTGATGCCGCCGAACAAACCATTCTAAATAATTATGGAGATTTCTTTGAATGTAGCTATAATTATGCTTTGATTGAAGAAATACAAGTTAATAATCATATGAGCCTATACACTCCACTACCACAACAATGGTGGTATAAGGCTGAGTTTGGAGACGACAACTTTTGTGTGTCAAGAATAGATGTTCCTCCTGAGTTTAAACATATAAGTCATTGGTGGGTAGGATGATTTGGCCATTAAAAAATAAAATTCCTGCATTACCCGCGCTGAATGGTGTTGGCGATTTTGCATCTCGTAGATCGTTTTATCATCATCCTGGCGTTGATATCTATTGTGATTTTGGTCAAGAAGTTGTGGCAATTGAAGATGGTATAGTTACAAACATTGAATTTTTTACAGGACCAAATGCTGTGCCAACTAGCCCTTGGTGGAATGAAACCCAATCTATTATGATTGAGGGGAAATCGGGCGCGCTAGGCTATTGTGAACTTAAAACCGCAGTTAATCTAGAGGTTGGACAACAAGTATATAAAGATCAAGTTATTGGTTTTATTATTCCAGTTCTTAAGAAAGATAAGGGAAATGGAACTACTATGCTTCATTTTGAACAATATATGCCAAATACTAAAGAACATGTAACTTGGGTTCTAGATAAAGAAATGCCAAGTACTTTATTAAATCCCAGACCTTTATTAGAAAAAATAATGACACACCCGACATTAGTTCGCGGTTTGCGAGACGGTTTAGCGGGAATTAGTCCAACAGATGCAACAAGCGAGTATCTTTGCGGATATCTTGCTGGTCGTAAGGATTTTCTAAGCAAGCAATCAATAACATGATATAGCTATGTAAGGAGAAATGAAAATGAGTAAGTATTCGTAGATTTATAGCAGAGCCCCTCCAATAATTAAACGGTTTCTGATTTGTTTAGAGGTTAGTTTAATTTAAGGAGAATAGTGATGAAAAAAGTAATAATTAGTAAAAATTCGCAGTATCGTTTGATTGGTAAGATTAATGGTTTGGCTGGCGCAGTTAAGCGCGCAAGGGCTAGAGTCCTGAAGGGCAAGACCGAAGAATCAAGAAATAACAGAGCAATTACCAAAATGATCATTGGTAATGATGCTAGACATCATTTGTTAGCTTATGCGTTTGTGCGTGGAGTTCCATACCTTTCTGTGGAGAGGAAATGTCGTCCTGAGAACAAACCTGATGCTGAACATATTTTACAGATCGTTAATGCACATCTAACTTCCTATGAAGTAAAGTATGGAGATTGCGATGTTAATAAAATTATGTCTTGGCTTAAGGGTGAAGAGATAGTTATAGGACCCAAGAAATCTCTTAAAGAAATAACTAAAGAATGGGCAGCGCAAAATGCAGTTTGAAGATATAATGAAACTTCCTTGGCGTGAAGCTGCCGAACTATTACTTCGTGATGGTCCAAAAAACTGTACGTGGATGATGGTGCGCGATTATATTGAAAAAACTTACACTCAACAACAAATACTTGATGTTAATGTGTTCCTATGGAGGACATTGGATTCAATGGATTTAGAATCTGATGAGGCTGATGAAGTTAGAGATGAAAGTGAGTGTTGGTGGTACGCAATGGATGATATAGAGCTTTTTCATAAAGCAATTGAACCACATTTAAGAGAGGATGAGAAAATGTCGTAGGTTAATCCTGGAGATAAATTATATGTCATTACTAGAAACGATCTGTCACCTGGACAACAAGCCGTACAATCTATGCACGCATTGCGTCAGTTTACAGCAGACCATCCAGAAATTGATAAGTGTTGGTTTGAGAGGTCAAACTATTTAGGGCTATTATCAGTTAAAGATGAAGAAGAATTGCATGGTTTAATAGAAAGAGCAGTAAGTAACAATATTAGATTTTCTATTTTTAAGGAGCCAGATATAGGAGATAGAGTTACAGCAATTGCGTTGGAGCCCGGTCTGTTATCTAAGAAATTGTGTAGCAATCTGAAGTTAGCCTTGAAAAACCAATGAGTTAGCGTAATTTTATCGAGATATCGATAAAGTTATCGATATCTCGATATTCTCCCGTAGTTCAATGGTAGAACAGCCCACTCTAAACGGGTGTGCCGTAGGTTCGATTCCTACCGGGGGAGCCAACGCCCCTATAACTTAAAGGAAAAGTGTCCGTCTCTAAAACGGAATTTGCGATGTCAGGATTCGCTAGGGGCACCAAATGAAAAATCTAAAAAGATATCAATCTCATTATGATAAAGTTAATCCAATATCTGAGTTATTGGGGATAAAGCTCGCGCCGTTAAGAGTTATATTGGACATGTCTCCAGATGAATTTCTTGGCATGGAGTTTGCTAAAATATTAGATGAGGGAGCGATAGAGGCGAAAAACAAATACACACAGACCACTCAAACACAATTAATAGTAGCTTTTAGCTCACATGATTGGTCTATTGTTTCTGATAGATATGGTCATGATGGGTTGAGATATGGATTGGAATGTAAAAAATGTGGCTGTGTACGCAATATTCCATATGGCGATTGGACTGATGATTTTATATTAGCTTATCATTACGTATATGGTAAACATAAGAGATTTGGTGGTCGAATAACTAAATGTAAGGGCAAGTAATATGCAAGTTTGGAAAGAAGGATCTGCGGGAGAACCAAAGTTTCCTGATAATTTTGAAGTCATTAAGAAGGCAGTTCTTCAAGTAACTGATATTAAAACTAATCGCAATAAATATTATGCAGTTGAGTTACACTCTGCAAAAGATAAATATAGGGTATTTACTCATTATGGGCGAACTGATGACTTAGAGACTAATCCTAATGCTGGCGTTCGAGAGTCCAGATATTGTTCGTCCTCATGGCAAGCAGAAGAGCTTTATGATAAGATATTTAAAGAGAAGACTTCTGCTCGCAAGGGCTATAAAGAAGTTAATCTAGCATCCTCTAAGATCGGATCTAAAAAATCAGTTGGTCAAAGTTGTGGTGTTATTGACGATAAAACTCTAAAAAAGTTGGCTGACAAATCTCCAGTCACTACAACCCCAACTATAATAATTCCTACCGATGTACAGGATTTAGTAGCCTTCTTATACAAAGAATCTACTAAAGCGCTAACTAGCACTATTAATGCTAGCATTACCGCAAATGGTATTGAGACACCATTAGGCGTATTGACCATTGGTCAAATTGATAATGGACAAAAGATTCTTGATGAATTAATTGATTTATTTGGCAAGAAAAGCAAGTCTAAAGATGATATGATAACATTGAGTGGTGAGTTTTATACAGTCATTCCTCATAGATTTGGTCGTTCAAGAGCTGCCGCCAATGAGGCAGTTATTGACTCTTTAGAAAAATTAAGTGAAAAGCAAGACACATTACAGCTTATGAGAGATATGCTAAATGTCAACGGTAGTACTGGGGTATTAATGAATCCCGAAATTACTAAAAAGTATCAGGCATTAAACTGTACGATTGAACCGATTTCTACAGCAAAATTTAAAGAGCTAAAAGATTTTGTAGAAAAATCTCAAGTTAAATCTAAAAATATTAAAGTTAAATCAATTTATTCCTTATATAGAGAAGGCGAACAAAAAGAGTTTAAATCTTCCATAGGTAACGTTAAAAAGTTATTTCATGGTTCTTCTTCGAAGAATTGGGTGGGAATTTTATCCAGAGGTCTTTTGTTGCCAAAAGTTGTTGTAAGTTTGGGCGTTCATCGTACTGATGCTGGTTGGTTGGGAAATGGAATTTACTTTGGAGACTCTGCTAACACTGCATCTGGTTATGCTCATGAAGGTTCACGAGGAACTAAGTTTATGGCAATTGCAGAGGTGGCTTTAGGAAAAGAAAAGGAATTTCATAAGATTACTTATGGGTTATCTGCCCCACCAAAAGGATTTGATAGCTGTCATGGTGTCAGAAGAAAATCAAAAGTTATCTCTCAGTTTGATGATGATGAATATGTCATATATGATACTAAACAACAAAAATTGGATTATATAGTGGAGTTTGTTGATAGCTACTATTAATATATACGTGGCGGTGTCCTGCCAATAATAACACAAATATGTATGGGAAAACATACAACTAAACTAATTGCTTTAGCAGCAGAAGTAGATGAAAAATATAAAGATTTTGTCGAACCAATTGATGATGGATCCGCTATAGGAGAACAAGAAGTTGGTCTTCCAAATGACTCTGCCCTTATGAATAAGATTAAAAATAATCTATTCAAAATGAATATTCCTATGGTAGAGCTTACCAATATAGTTGACGTTTTGTTAAAAGACAGCAATAAATCATTAGAATCTGGCGATATTGATAAATCAAAATACGATTTAGCAGTGGCATTAAATCAATTGACAAGGCAATACATACATATATTTAGAAAATTTAAATAATATGCATCAGTAGCTCAATTAAGGTGAACACGGTATATGAACGTGATGTATTTAGTAAGTAATCTAGGACCGAGCAACGGGCATCTAACCCGTTGGATGAGTGGTGCGAATCCCTCCTGATGCTCCAAAAGAGTTTATTATGACAATAACAGAAATGCAATCAAGAGTTAAATTATTGCGAGCCGAGCTAGAACATAGACATAATTATGGCACTATTAAAATGGCTGGCGCTGATGGAAAACCAATTCCAACTATAGATTTACAAAATGAATTATATTCTTTAATATACAAACTAAGTAGGGTGGATTGAAGAAAATAAAGTTGACATTAGATCTTGTGCCGTCTTCTTGCTGGTATTCCAATGTTAGATCGATATTGAATAAGAAACGGTGGGATGATATAAAAAGATTGGTGTCGACTAGCGCCTGGGACACTTGTGAGATATGTGGAGGGATTGGTCCTAAACATCCCGTAGAGTGTCATGAAGTATGGAAGTATGATGATAAAAAATTAACTCAGAAATTAGTTAGGTTAATTGCTTTATGCCCCAAGTGTCACATGGTAAAACATTTTGGATTAGCGCAATTAAATGATAAAAGAGATGTAGCTCTAAAACATTTTATGAAAGTTAATGGTGTTACAAGAGCTGTCGCTGAGGCATATATAGCTAACGAGTTTATGGTTTGGGCGCGGCGCAGTAGTAAAGATTGGAAGTTAGACGTATCTGTTTTGAAAAAATATGATATAGATTTAGATAAGATAAATGTCCCTATAGCCTAAAGGAGAGGCATCAGTTTCCTAAACTGACTTATGTAGGTTCGAGTCCTGCTAGGGATACAAAAGCTTGTTATATTCATTCTTATGAAAGTTACAACAGGCATTATATTAACGGGCGGAACTGGTAGTAGATTGGCTCCGCTAAATTCACTATTTAACAAACACTTGGTCCCAGTTTATAATAAATTCATTGTAGACTATCCAATTGCAACATTACAAAATGTTGGGGTCACTAATTTAACCGTAGTATTGGGCGGCGCGCATTTTAGTCAGGTAGTGTCACATCTTAAGGATGGCGAACACCTTGGAATGAATATAAACTACGTTTATCAGAATAAACCTGCAGGAATTGCACAAGCAATTAATATGTGTAAGCCGTTTGTGAATGGACCATTTGTAACTATATTGGGTGATAATATATTTGAAAATCCAATAAACTTTATGGATAGCGATAAAGGCGCTCAAATGGTCCTTCATAAACACCCAGAACTAAATCGTTTTGGTGTAGCTTCATATGAGGGAGATAAATTGGTTGGCATTTCTGAAAAGCCAAAAGTGATTGATACCATATACGATAATTATGCAATTACTGGGTGTTACCTTTTCGACACGAAATTTTTTAAGTTCTTCGAGGGGCTTGCGCCTAGTGCGCGTGGTGAGTACGAGATCACGGATATTATAAGAATGTATGCGGCTGATGAAAATCTAGATCGCACATTTGTCGAAGGCATGTGGAGTGACGCAGGAACTCATGAATCGATTAATTTTGTGAATAACTTCTTCTACAACAAAGACCACCAAAAATAATATACACCAAAACTGACATACATCAAAATTGACATATATCAAAATTGATGATATATCATTATGTGATTGTGTGGATTTTAAATTATAAATTGGAGAGATATGAAAGTAATAACTATTGGAGCAGGGTTTGTCAGTGAACACTTAAATTATACGGTTGTTCCTGAGCGATTAGAGTTTGATATGCAAAGAATTGACAGGTTATTGGATAACCACAGACCTGACGTAGTGGTCAATTGTGTTGGTAAAACAGGTAGACCAAATATAGATTGGTGTGAACATAATAAGGAGGAAACTGCGTTAGCAAATACAGTATTGCCTATTATGTTGGCAGATGCTTGTTATAGAAAATCTATTCATTTAATCCAAATTGGATCTGGTTGTATTTTCTTTGGACCATCTGATAGGGTTGAGTGTTCGGGATATAAACAAGAAGTTGTTTATGATCATGGGTGGAAAGAAACAGATTTTGCAAATCCACAATCATTTTATTCTAAAACAAAATATGCGTGTGACTTGGCAATTGGCGACATGAAACATGTAACTCTTTTAAGAATTAGAATGCCAATTTCCACAAAGAACAATCAGCGTAATCTGATTAATAAACTAAGATCATATTCACATGTAATTGATATTCCAAATTCAGTTACGTTTATGGATGACTTTGCAAAGGTCGTTGATAAGGTGGCTAGAAATAATATAACTGGTACATATCATGTAACTAATCCGGGTTATTTATCAGCCGCCCAAATTATGACAGAATATCAAAAATATGTTCCAGATCATAAATTTGAAGTTATTACCGAAGAAGAATTAAAAAACTACACTCTTGCTAAAAGATCTAATTGCATATTAGATACTGAAAAACTTGGGTCTGTGGGTATATCTATGCGCCCAGCTAAAGAAGCTCTAGTGCAGTGTATGAAAGAGTATGTTAAAAACATATAACTATTGAGGATTATAATGTCTAATAAGAATTTGACAGTTGATTTAAAGGCTAGAAAAGATGTTGACGGACAAACATTTTATGTTGGAAAGCTTAAGTGTCCGGTTATGATTGATTGCTCCGAAGGAGCTGTATTTTTAGTATTTGTATCTGATAAAGGAGAAGAACAATTACAAATCGCCCCAATGGATAAAAAGGAAGACGACTGAATATGATCATGCATTTTGAAGAATTGTGGGATAAGTGTGAAGCTTTTCATCAAGAAAACTCTAAAGACGAATCATCTGTAGATGTTGTCCATGAATTGACTATGAAACTGGGACTATATTCAGCTATAGCTCAAAAATCCGAAATTTCTTCAGAAGATATGGAAAAAGCAAAATCTCGCCTGATTGGCGAGATTTTGCTTTCCTTGACAGCAATATCATTAAAAGATAATATCAATGTTTTTGATGCGCTAAACACAGCTTTAACACAGCACAGTATTAGTCATTATTCTAATAAATACGGCGACTAATTAAAATGATCTAATTGGTTGACCACCAGCAAAACTATAGCCCATAGAGCTTAGGTATTGCACTGCATCTTGCTTGAACTTTATCCACTCAGGGTCTTGTGATGTTGAACCTTCTGGAACTTGGATTGTTGCCGTGACAGTTTTCTCGTGTGGCATAGTTGAAGCATCAGTTACCACATATCCTGCTGGTAAGAATCTTTGAGCAATGGTAGCATCCCATACTTGTGTTGGCGCATTTACTTGCTGTGCTAGCTTGTTAATAATCTTTTGTTGATTGCGCGCAATTTTGTATAACTTTTGAAGCATTTCTCTATCAGTAGCCATTGTTTGTCCTTATGGTGTACAGTTAAACTGATCTTTACGATCATAACCAATATGTCAAGTGAATATATTTTTATTAGTATCTCATAGTTCGATTATATTTTTTAATCCAAATTGATCAATCTCTTGCGCATATACAGTGGAGCTTTTTGAATATCTTGTTCCTATTTGAGCCGCATATGGAAAATATCTTGGTTTATCAGGTGTTGCAGGATTGTTAGATATAACATATCCCAATGTTCCGCCATAATAAACTTGCCAGGGCTTATTATTTATTTGAGACACAAAGCTTAACTCCAAATTATCCCACATCTTCATTCTAGAATTTATATCTGGAGTTAATCCTCCACTCATCACCAATATTGATGAAGAGTTAGCAAAATCAATGGCTATTACGTTGGGCTTAGATAATATCCACTTTTGTATATCTATGTGATCTTCATTTTGATGTAATATATTTAATAGTTTTAAGTCATAGTTACCAAGATTATATATTACTTTTTGTGTTTCAATTAATTCATTAATAATCCCAATTCTCTCTTTTAGTTCGTTGGGGTTGTTAAATGGATACAATAAATTTCCATTGAATATCGTTGCGTAGTAATTGGGAATCATATCTCGTATTTTTGAGATTTTATCTGTTTTGTCGTATATTGATCCAACGATTAGTATTTTATCCTTAATATTTGGCAAAGTAAGCAGCGTCATGCCTAGCATATATCCTCGCCAAAATTTCTTAAAATTAGTGATATTGATCGCAATTTTCGGAACTGACTCTCGACAAACACATGGGGGATCTTATAGGGGGAGTGAGTATATATGATGCTTAGCTTATTTTTCTAGTTAAATTAGATATTTTTATTAGATCTTCTAATATTAATGACATTTCTTCTAATGTGGCATTATTTTTAAGTAGATTCGCTCTATGTGAAATTATTCTTACATTATCTTGAACATATCCTTTAGATGGAATAATTCTATCTAAACTTGGTAAATTATTAAGATCTTGATCTTTAGTTAATAATATGTTTAATACAGGGCAATAAACTGGCATTGAATCATATAAATTATGAACAAATTCAGTTGTTAAATTGAATTCTAAATTATTATCTTTAGATCGTTTTCTTGCACCCTCCCACATTGAATACCAAGGAGATTTTTGTCTCCATTTTTTTGTTGATTGTTTTTGTTTTATGCGGCAATTTTTATTTTGATAACGGCGCTTTTGATTTAGTCGCCATTTTTCTCTGCATTTTTCGCACGACTTGTATCCGTTCGTATGTAAATGATTACATTTTTTCATATAATGGTATATATTGTTATTAGTAATTATATATACCCTGCCTAAATTAAGACGACGAAAAATGAAGAAGCCAAAAACAGTAAGACCATTTTATTTTGTAAACATGTCTAAGCAAGACGTAGTAGATATGTTAAATAACGAATGTCCAGTCAATATCAAATACAATGAAGATTTGGTTGATAGAATTTATGCCAGATATCCTTTGGTCTCTAAAACAGAAATAAGTATAATTGTGAAAGCAGTATTTCAAAGTTTTAGGGATCTACTTGTCTTGGGTAAAGTTTTGAATTTCAATACTTTATTTTTTGACACAAAATTATATTTCTTTGACTATTGTAGTCGCGGACATATATTACCATCTTTGAAAGTAAAGATGTCAACACCCCCGAAATTGAGGAAAAAATGATCGATGACGAAGACGATGATTTGGAAAATTTTTCCATAGAGATGAATCTTTCTGAGGTTATTCCAAAGTTACCAGAATATAGTATGGAGAATTTGTGCGATATTATTATATGTGACAGATATCTTGGTTTCAATCATGATTTAGCCGTGGCATGTATGGAAGAACTTGGCAGGCGAAGATCCTTGGGTGACACTTTTGATTTCGAAGAATATATCGAAAGAGAATTTAAAGCCCTGCCAAAGATAAATTCTTCTATGCCAGATTTACAAACTGTTTTAAGTCAAACGATTATTGGAATGAAACTATGAATTCTGTTCTGTTAGAGCAAATTGTGCTAAATATATTCGCAAATCTTTTGGTTATACCATCTGATTTCGTAGACCAATCAAGTAAATCTATAAAATCAAAAGAGTTTTTATTAAAAGAAAAGCTATCTTTTGAAGTGGATGGTGCAACAATAACTAGAAATATATGGGGATGTCAAATATCTACCGGAGATCAAGAACTAAAGATTTTACTCGGTGATTGTTCGCAAGATGATGATCTGCCAGAGTATTGTCTAATAGTCCAACTGAAAGATGCTCCAGCCTATGGAGCATATCTTGTTTATAATAATTCGGGTGAGGGCTGCGTGCCTGGTGATGCTTTAATCGCTTGCGCATTGAATGAAAATGATTGGTTAATTTGTAACACGTATTTACAAGCCACCTTCTTGGCAGGTATGGAACAAATCAAGGATGTCGGTTTATCTTGGAACAGATGTACAAATTACAAGCATCAAGTTGACATTATGAAATCATTTGTAAAATATCATAATGCTTATTATGAGGAAGAAATATGAGGGGAAGAAAGATAGACTCAGAATTTCTAAGTAATTTTATTTCGGAGTGTATAAGTAATAATAAAACCACAACGGATGAAATTTTAGCAGAGGCTAAATCAAGAATTTCTTTCATAGATGATAAAATAAAAGAAGTGGAAAAACTTAGATTAGTTCGTGGTAAGCTTCTTGATGTAGTATTGAGTTTTGAAAAACCAGATAAATCAAATAAGGTAAATGAGTCTAAATCTTTAGTTTTCTTTAAGATAGAGAACCCACACATTAGCAAATTCATTTGTGACAATATAAAAGACACAGCAATAGAGATAGAGTCTTTATATGGTAGTGATGATTATAGTATGAAAGATATTATATTTAGTATAAAACAGTTGTTAGAATGCAAAGTTATTGTTAAGCACGAAAATTACTTAATGCGTGGAGAGTTATTCCAAGAATATATTAAACATGTATTGCGAGAACAATGAAATTACCTACTAGTATCGGAAGAAAAAAGTTATGGCAATATGTTAATGTTAAGATTAATAGAAAGATACATCATGCACATGTATTTAGTGTGATAGCTATATTATTTGACGAAATTATAAAAGATTTAATAAGTGGTAATAAAATTAAGATTATGAATTTTGGGACTTTGGTTTTAAAAGAAACAAAACCAAGAAGATACCACAATGTTATACATAGGTGCGTTATGTTGTCGGATAGCCACAAAATATTAAAATTTTCGCTATCTCCAAAGATTAGAAAAAAATTATGTGATTTGTTGGACATTGACAAGACTTTCGGAGGTGATTAAATGTTAAGAAAAGGTGCGCGCCAAATCGTATATGTGTGTAGTGCCATTGCTGAAAATGGTGATTTACTGAATAAGATTTTGCCAGCCCAAACGCAAGAGGATGCTGGGAAATTATTTTTTGATCAGACTAACGTTAAGGCAAAAGAGATTTTGGGTCCTTTCTACAAGAAAAGAGCCCAAGTTCTCGAAACAACTCGTATATTAAAATTTTCAAATATAACAAAGAAAGCTATTTTTAATGATTGGATGGTAAATGCATTCTTGCTTAAAGAACCGGAAGATCATGCATATTTAGTCTTTATTAAACGAGTGGACGACAAAAAGGCGTCTTCGCCCGTAGGAACAATAATAGTACCAATTTCTGACCTGAGGTTCATATAATATGTTAAAGAGAGTTTTCATTAAAAAAATAGAGCAAGAATTACAAACCCAAAAACAACAGTTAATTACAAAAGCTTGCCAGGAACAAGATGTAGAAGTTGATACTGATGGTGATGAGTTTGATGAAATTCAAGGCAATTTATTAATTGAGATGCATAATCAATTAAATATTAGAAATGCACAAAAAATATTACAAATTAATGATGCTTTAAAAAGGATTGAAGATAGGACATATGGGTTATGTGAGGATTGTGGAGAAGAGATTCCAGAGAAGAGATTACTATTTAATCCATATGTAGCAACATGTGTTGATTGCGCAGAAGATAGAGAGATAGAAGAAAAACAAAGAAAGAGGGAATGAGTTTGCATGAATACTATAGTAACTGAAACAACTGAACAAGGTGAAATTGCAATCGATATCTTTCAAAAGCTATCTAATGATAGAATTTTATTTATATCAGGAGATATCGATGACAATATGGCGGCTGATGTTTCTGCTACTTTGTTATTGAAAGATAGTGAAGATTCAGATTCAAAAATAACAATGTTTATTAATTCTAGAGGTGGTGATATACGAAATGCGTTAGCGATATATGATATGATGTCTATGATCGAAAGCCCAATAGAAACTGTATGCATCGGATCGGCTATGAAAGAGGCTGTTATCTTATTAGCTTCGGGCACGCCTGGTATGAGATTTGCTACAAAACATTCCATAATCTGTGTTGGGCAACTTGTTAACTCTATGATGCAACACTCTGATTTAACAGATGCCAAATCATTATTATCATTTTCTATTAGCGATAATAAGAAAATGATGGATATTTTTGCGAAAAAGACTAAGAAAAAGTTAAGCCAAGTAATGTCTGATTTTGAGCGATTAGTGTTTATGGATAGTAGACAAGCGCTTAAGTATGGGTTTATTGATTCTGTTGTGAAGTTTAACAAGTAAAGGTATCTTAAATGAAATTATGTGATTCAGATCCAGAAGTAGCTGCACAATCAACACGATATGAGTCATCTTATGTGTGGTTAGCAAAAAGTAGGGTTATCTTTCTTAAAGAAACTATTACTAAAGATGTCGCTTCAGAGTTATCAGCATTGTTGTTATATTATGACAATGAAAGCAATGATGACATTTACATATACATTCATTCAAATGGTGGCGATGCAGATGATTTGATTAATATTTATGATGTCATTCATATGATTAAATCTCCAGTACATACTATTTGTATAGGAAAAGCATTTTCTGCGGCGGCTATATTGCTGGCGGCAGGTGCCAAAGGTCATAGATATGCGTTTAAGAACTCTAAAATAATGATTCATGGTATTCAATTCATATTCCCAATTCCTGGCGATGACCAAATTAATTCAAAAAATTATTTTGAATTTGTTAATCACAACAATAATAATCTGATGAAGATGCTAGCCAATGATACTGGGCATACTTTAGATAAAGTTCTTGAAGATTGTAAAAGAGATTTGTTTTTGGATGCTAAGCAGGCACTAGAGTATGGAATTATAGACAGCATAATATAACGTGGAGTTATATGAGCCCCCAAAGGGGCATATTATGCCCCTTGCAAGGGGCATAATTGTTTTTGTCGTTATATCTTTTCAATAGTAATATTTGCCTATTAATATATGATTGTTGTAAATGGTGGAATCCCTGATCCTGTACAAAAGGCTTTAAGGGTCCGAAAATCAAACTGGAATAAAAAGATGGTTACGCCATTTATTGATAATTTAATTCAATTGAAAATGCTTATGAACGGCAAGCCATCTAAGTTTCACAAAGAGAGAAACAGTATAATAAATCCACTTCCTGCGGATCCTGCTACTATATTAGGTTTATTGGCTGATGATTTTCAAAAAATTGTAAGCGAAGGAAACGCTATCATTAAAGATCAGATTAATTATTCGCAAAATAGACGCAAGAAATCTCCAAAACAAATGGAGCTTCCGACTCCAAATACACCAACCAATAAACCAAATCCTAATCAATTAAATTTGCCAGGCATTACATCTTCAATATTGGAGATGAATAGAATAAATATTCAAGCAAGTAATTTTCTTACTAGATTTTTGGCAGGCTTAAAGGGACCAAGATTTGGTGAGAGCCCTGCCGCAATTAAAAGACGTTATCGTGGTTCATTGTTAAAGCAAGCTAACGAAATATATAAACTATGTTCGAATTTCCAAGCCAGTGTCGTCAGACTTGATATTAGTAAACTATTTAGCAAACATGATGAAGAGGGATTATACGAAGCCACAGAAACATTGATGGATATTGAAAGTAAGTTTACATTTATGGAGAATGGAATAAAATTGCTTCATAAAGATATGTTAAGAGCAAGTCCTACAGAAATGGCTATAACTCCACCTACAGAAGGAGAATCTTCAGAAGGCAAACCAAGATCAAATACTTCTGTAGAAGATAGCGAGAATACAGCCAACTTAACTGTAAAAGCTGCCGATGAAATTGTTACAGAATGGAACCAAGTATCATCATCAATCTTACAAATAAAACCTGAATTAAGAAACGAAATGTTAGTTTTAGTACGAGGATATATGGACCTCTCTGAAGGCGACCAAGCTAAATCTCTTGCAGCAACAAGAGTTTATATGACATATAAGAAGATTTTAGCAAGTTTGAACGCTATAGAAAATACACACGCAAAATCATTAACAGAATATTTGTTTATGCCAAAAACAGGCAAAAATGCCGCAGAAGCTTACGCATTAGAAGTTATGGCTTCTAAAGGACTTGCAAAATGGAAGGGTAAAGGATTAAGGTCTCTTCTATCAAAGAAGACCTCTGCAAATAGATTATCTGCATATAGATCTGCCGTAGATTTGCGAAAAGGTCTAAATAAATTAATGAATATTTTAGAAAAGGATTTTGACGCAGAAACATTACTAACTGCTGTAAATGATAATGTTAGAGAACCATTATTTAAGATAGGTGAAGCTATAGACTCTATGCTAGATAGTGTAAAACTAGATATTGAAAACTTATCTTATAAGGATCCTAAGAAGGAAGAAAAGAGAACCAAGTTCCTTAGACTTATCGAGCGCAGAAAGATGACTCAGATGACTAAGAGATTAGTCCCTTCAAATTATGGTTTATTAACACATCAATTGGCGCAACCAACTAGAATAAAATCACCAGAAACCACACCAGTCTCCCCACCAGTAAAGCCATAATAAGGTAAACATGGAAAATGGATACATTTATGTTGATGAGAACATATTCCCAACTTTATTGGCTATATCTTCCGATGAGCAAGCCAAAGGGCTAATGTTTGAGCCGTTTCCGCCGCCAATTATGTCTTTTGTATATGCAGAACCACAGATTGCTAAATTTTGGATGAAGAATACTCCTAGCCCATTAGATATAGTATTTTGCTATAGAGGCGAAGTTACACAAATTTGTAATGGAGAACCCTATTCTACATCTATGATTGGCTCTGACCGCCCTAGCGATTTAGTAATAGAATTTCCAATTAATACGGTTAAAACTGTTGGAATTAAGTTAGGTCATAAAGTTGGTATTATTCAGCCTACGCCACTCGAATTAAAAAAAATCATTGCGCAAAAATGCCATAAATTTGTAAAAATCTGAGCCCTTGCGCGGACAATTTTCGTGATTAAATTGTAGTTACGGCAGAAGTATGCCCGAGGCTATAATGGAACCTATTGATCAGTTAAATTCAATTTTACAGTCTTTTCATATCAAAGCGAATTGTGTAAATTATAAAAAGAGTGATAACTATTTTTATTACGATATTGCTTTAGAACCTAAAGGAAAGGTTCGAGATATTCAGAGATTTAGTGATGAAATCTCTATGGCTCTAAAGACTCCATGTAAACCAAGTGTAAAGGTTAAGCACGAAGATGGTGTTGTTAGACTAGAGTTTGTTACAAGGCGTACTGAGCCTCTTGAGCTATTTAAGTATTTTGCAATTGATAATGACGTGCCATCGGGCGACCTTGTTTGCTTGCTTGGTCAAGATACATCAGGAAATAGGGTGTGGATGGACTTATCAAAAAATCCACATATGATTGTAGCTGGAACAACCGGATCCGGCAAGAGTACATTGGTTCATAATATCATTGCAAACTTATTAAACTATAATGAAGTTTATATGTATCTCATAGACCCAAAGGGAATTGAGTTTTCGGATTATGCAAAGCATAATATTCCTAATATTGAAGTTGGATATACTTATGAAGATACTATAAGAACATTAAATTCTGTATTATCAGCAATGGAATATAGATATGAAGCAATGCGAAAAGGGTGGTCACTGGATCATGTCCCATATATTGTATTGATAATTGATGAGTTTGCAGATTTGATTATGCAAGATAAAGATAATCAATTTTACACTAAGCTGTGTCAATTGGCTCAAAAATGCAGGGCTGCTAAAATATCTATTATATTAGCTACACAACGACCATCAGTTAATGTTATCGACGGAACTATTAAGGCTAATTTTCCTGCTAGAATTGCATGCAGAGTGGCTAGCCATGTTGATTCAAAAGTTATTCTTGATGCTGTAGGTGCTGAAAATCTTTTAGGTCAAGGTGACGCTTTGCTTAGAGATAATGTTAGGTATTTGGAAAGGTTTCAAGTAGCTTATACTGACGCGCAAGAAGTGTGTAAATTTTTTGGTAAATAATATGAGCGCCGCGCCCAAGTTAAATCTATTAGACATAGATTCATTAATTCAAGATTTCTTAGTAAGATACTCTAAAGGTTTATCTACACTACATAGAATTAATAACCATGACAGTGACGAATTATCATTATTTGCCTTTATATCAGAATTAACAGATGAGCTGCGTACCGGGTGTGTTACATTTATAAATAACCATGATAATTTAGAAGGGTTAGATCCTTATCTATTTTATATAGCTAATTCTTTCGCAAAACAAAATGCGACCCGTCAGCCTAAGAAATCTACAGAATATCTATGTCCTGGTTGTTTGTTCTTATGTAAAAGCAATCTAATAATATTACAGGGAAATTTATTTCGATGCGACGAGTGTAAAGCATCTTATGAACAATCTATAGATCCTTCAAAACGAGCCTTCTTTAAAACATTTAGAGTTCATAATAAAAAGGGATATAAGTGTCCAGATTGCAATAGATTTATTCCATATCCTATATACGCTATATCTGACACTATATCTTGTCCATATCTTGATTGTTGTTTTGTTGGAGAGATTGCCACTCTGAAAAGAATGAATCACCCTAGTTCGCAAACAAACCCTGAAAGACTTTATGCTGATATCAGTATAGCACAACCCACAGAAAACTCTCAATTTGATAAAGATAATTCCTTATCAAAGTTAGAAGAACAAGAGGTGTTTCATAATAAAATCGAGCTACTTAATGATATTATAGATAGTCAGAGCGGAAATCTGCCATATAGTAGCACTGACTTTACACTTATGCACAAAGTGACAACATATCAAGCATTTAAAAACATTCTAAGTAAATATCCTTCTGAAATGATAGATTATATGCTACATAAAAGTAGGTCTGGCGGATTTCAGAATAAGATATTTCAAGAGTACATTAGGTTATTAGAAGAATCTTTCCCCTTTTGTTATAAAAAGGGAGGTAAAGTATATCGAGTAGATTCATTATTGGATCCTAATCTTAATATATTTGATGGTATAAGTGTATTTGAGGCGTCAATTACTGATAAATTAGTTGTAAAAAATAACACAAAAGAGTTTTATATTGGCGGTCGTAAGGCAGCTTACAGTCAACCATTTTATATTGGTAAATTACTTAGTATAATTAATAAAGAGACTAAGGCGCCACTTATGAAATATGTTAAAGATTATGGGTTTTCTAGAATTCATATGATGGATGTGGCTCCTGGTACGGAAGTTATAGTTACACATTTAAGAGTGCCCCCACATTATCAGATGGGTGGTATGGTATATATTAATAGAATAAGAAAGAAGATTGTAGATAAAGCATTAGCTGCGCTAAGTAAAACCAATGATTAAAAAACATAAAGAAGAAATGCGCAAGATTTGGATTTCTAGTCCCATGCTAGTTAGGACTCGTTGTAAATTTTGTAAAGGATTTCCTGTTGAATATTATCGTTCTGGATGTAATCGCCACTATTTAAATCATAGGGATTTTATTGATATATTTTCTTGGGTTCAGAAAAATCATTTTAGATTATGTAATGATTATTATTTGAGTGAGCAGCCTTCAGAATTTCATTCCGCATGGAATTTTGCGTATTCTCCATCTTATAAGTCATATAATCCAATCTTACATAGCAAAAAAGGCGTTGGTATTTTTAATGATGTATCAGAATATCTAGTATGTGAGTGTGGCAAAACGGCTTGGGTTTTTAAACAAAAAGCCGCCTCAACTAGAGCTGAAATTTTTAATAGAAAATCGGATAGGGAATATCCGCAAAAATTCAAATATTAAATATGGCACAATTTTTTGATATTTTTAGAGCTTGCGCACACGGGCGATAATGTTTATATTGTGTTTGATGACGCTGCAAGCAATTGTTGTTTAAAGGATTGTAATGAAGACATTAGTAATTGTTGAATCACCGGCAAAAGCCCATCACATTCAAGATTTCTTAGGTAAAGATTATGAAGTGATGGCTAGTGTTGGACATATAACCGAATTGGCTAAAGGCGGAAAATTCGGATTGGGCGTAGATGTTGATAATAACTTTAAACCGCGCTATGTAATTAGCGCAGATAAAGTATCTGTACTTGAGAATTTAATGGAAGCAGCCAAGAGATGTGATAATATATTGATTGCTTCCGACCCTGATAGAGAAGGCGAAGCAATTGCTTGGCACCTTAAAGAAAGACTAGAAGATTTTGGTAAACCAATCAAAAGGGTTGTTTTTAATAAAATATCAAAGCCCGTGGTTTTGAAAGCTATTAAAAACGTAAGAGATGTTGATATGGATTTATTCCACGCTCAAGAGGCTAGACGTATTTTGGATCGCCTTGTTGGGTTTATGGCGTCACCATTTTTAATGAATTTTTTCGGACCTAAGCTATCTGCCGGTAGAGTTCAGTCAGTTGTCACTAGAATGATTATTGATCGTGAGCGTGAGATCGAGCAGTTTGTGCCAGAAACTTATTGGACAATTCAGGTTAATTTATCTGATGGAAAAGATAGTTTTATAACTAAATATCCCGGAAAATTAACAAATCAAAAAACTGCCGAAGATATGCGAGATAGGTTAGCTGTTAAAAATGCCGAATATATTGTTTCGGATGTTACTGCTGATGAAGAAGCAAAATATCCGGTTGCTCCATTAGTAACTTCTACATTACAAAGGATAATGTCCAAACAGCATAAGTTTAGTGCAGATAGAACAATGAAAGCTGCGCAATCTTTATATGAAAGCGGTTATTGTTCTTATATTAGGACTGACTCAGTTAGGGTCGCTGATGAAACAATTGCAGAAGTAAGAACTTGGTTGAAAGATAATAACTATGGTCTTCCAGCGAAACCTTATTCTTATAAAAATGCAGAGGCGGCTCAAGATGCACATGAGTGTATTCATCCAACTGAGTTAACATTATTGCCACAAAATAATATGGCTATTATTGATCCAGATGAAAAACTTGTTTACGAGACAATTTGGAGTTATTTTGTAGCTAGCCAAATGTTACCAGCAAAGTATAATACTCTGAAGATCACTGCTCATGTCAAAGGAGACAAATCTGCAGAAGTTAGGGCATCTGGCAAGGCTCTTAAATCTAAGGGATTTTTAGAGATATTAGGAATTGATGATAAAAGTTCAATTGATATTCCTAATTTGTCAAAGGGTGACATTCTGCGCTTATCGGATTCTAAGTCAGTTAGACTTGATAAAAAGCAAACACAACCCCCTCCTAGATATTCTGAAGATAAATTGATCAAAGAATTAGTGACTAAAAATATTGGTAGACCAGCAACATATGCCGATCTGTTAAGCAAGATTTGTACAAGAAATTATGTAGAAAACAAAAACAATGTATTTCATGCTACAGATTTAGGAAAAAAGATAACGGATATATTAGCTGAGTATTTTACTTTTATGGATTATGATTATACGGCTAAGCTTGAAAAGCAGCTCGATGACATAGAACATAAAAAAGTAGACCATATTGATATGTTAAAGAAATTCTATCCAGGCTTTAAAAAAGAGTTAGATAAAGCATATTTAGGTCACGGTGGAAACCTGTGCGATAAATGTGGAAGCCCAATGTCAACGCGCACAAATAAAAAAGATAATAGCACTTTCTTGTCATGTACAAATTGGCCAAAGTGCAATAACACTAAATCTATAAGTAAGCCCAATAAATGAACACACACAAGCCAGATCCAAATTATGTATCTCCAATTGATTTAGAGAAACAGGAGCACTTATCAAATGATCGTCTAAGATCTATGATCTCAACTGGAAGATTAAATCAATCTATACCGAGACCCACATCGAATTATATTGATTTAATGAACTGGGTAGTTGAATCTGGCGTACAGGTGTTAAATGATCATGTTAATCTTAATAAGTTTGTTCATAACAGAATAATTATTGACGGACAGTTTATTCAATTTTGTGATGAGAATTCTATATCTATAGAGTGTATATACAAAGACTCTTTAATTTCTTGGAAAACAGAGCATGAATATGAAAAGTTTTTTGTGCAAGGGGTTTTTCTTATAAAAAGTAAGGACGTAGAGTTTATTCATGCCGCCTTATTTCATAAGGGAAATCAAAATGAAGATGAAGTTAGCTTTTTTGTGATAGTGTCTGAGGCTAATTTTGAGAATTATGTAAAGATTAGAAATGATTTTGATCGTTGGATTCAGGAGAGAGATAGAAGCAACCTTCATATTAGAGTGATTGATGGAGATGATATCCCATATGAAAAAGATACATCTTGGGAAGATTTATTTCTTCCAGAAGAAATTAAGTTAGATTTGAGGGGGCTGGTTGAGAGCTTTATATCATCTCAGGATTTTTATCTGAAAAATAAGATTCCTTGGAAAAGAGGTATTTTATTATACGGAAAACCTGGTAACGGCAAAACTTCAATAATAAGAACAATAATTTCTGTTTATAATTTTAAACCAGTTACTATTGTTCCAGAAGCTAATGATGATAGTATAAGAGAAGCATTTTCTTATGCGCAGGAGCAGAGCCCTTCATTATTATATTTTGAGGATCTTGATTCCTTATTAGATAAGAAGGCAGATATATCCTCATTCCTTAATCTTATGGATGGAATTTCTACCAGAAATGGGTTGTTGGTAATCGCAACCGCTAATGAAGTTAAGAAATTAAAAAAGAATATTACTGATAGACCATCAAGATTTGACAGAAAGTTTGAGATTCCGTTACCAACTCAAGAAATGGCTTATATATACCTTAAGAGATGGTTTGGTAATTTGATTACAGCCAGGAAGTGTCAAGAGCTTGCAAAATATGCTTCTCAAAATGATTTTTCTTATGCATATTTGAAAGAACTTTATATTTCAGCGATGTTTGAAGCTTTGTCTCACAATAGGAAGCTACCCATTACTAGTGATATTAATGCAGCCCTTAAATCGTTAGTCAAAGACAAGAACATATTAAATAACAATTCCATCAAAACAGACAAATACTTCAGCAAATGAAGAGAGTTAAATATAGGTTAGTTAGTAGATATGAAAGATAACGAAAACAAAAGAGACAGGAAGAATTCCTCTAATAAGGCATTGAAAGGAGGTGACACATATAGCCGAGATTCGTCAACTCATTACCCTAGCGATTCAGTACAGGCTACTCCGCTAGAAGTCAAAGTTTATGGAAATAACTTTGAAAGGGCTCTTAAGGCATTTAGAGCGCTAATTCAAAAAGAAAGAGTTCTATCCTCTTATAAAGAGAAACAGACATATGAAAAACCGTCTGATAGGAAACGAAGAAAGCGCAATGAATCCAGAAGAAAGTCTTTAGATGAGTGTTCGAAAGGTGATTATGTTCACGCTCATGATAAGAAAACAAAGCCTTCAAAAGAAGGAAGACCAACTTCTAGATCTTAATTAATGGAAATATAAATGTCTGACGGAAAAGTTAAATTATACAAGAATGCAGCACGAAAGACGGATGATGATACTTCCGCCAGGCAGGCATATGTGCCTCAATATAAAATTAGAGGGGTAATTCCAGAAGAGATTACAAGCAGAACGTTCCCCGGCAAAGTGCTGCTTGCCGAGGGAAATTCATCCGATGATAATCCCAGAGTTCGAGTTCCGTCGATTAGACAGCCATATGCAGAGGTTGCCGAATCAACAAATATACTAGGAAATGATCCGATACCAAATGTAGGAAATAATATGGAACAAACTTGGATGTATGTAGATAATGATATGGTTGATGATCTTTCTAATGAAGTTATCGATGAGGGCGCACAAATGATTGATAACAATGATATTGTGTCGGTCCCAGGGGCACCGGAAGTGCCAGCGGATGATGAAAAGTTATTTATGACAGAACAAGATTTGCAAAATGTTATGAATGATAGCCCAGATTTGTCAAATCTTAAAGATGATAGTTATATTTTAATTGTATGCGGAAGAATAGTGTATATTGGGGAAATGAGTGAAGTACAAGAAATGGCTAGTTCTCTAATGTTTGGAGAACATCCATTATGTGATGGGGAGCCAATTCCGGTTGAAGATCTTGTAGTTCTTAAGAAAGTAAAATTAAAAGTTGGGTTATTCTTAGAATAAGGAGAAGTTTTGTCAAACGAACCAAGAAAAGCAACAGATGTTCTATTAGAGCTTGAATCTAAGATAGATAATTTATTGTCTATTGTAAGAAGCCAAGATCTTAATATCAAAGTACTATCTAATAAGTTAAACACTTTACTTGCAACTCTTAGTAAACAAGCGCCAAATCCTGTACAAAACCCTCCAGTAACAGTAGAAGCGGTTGATTCAAGTGTATTTACAATGGTTCCAGAACATGTAGAACAAATTCCTATTGAATCTGGAACCAAGCTTCCTTTAGAACAAAGCCCACAGGGATTTAGAAGGACATCTAGACCAGAAACATATGCTGGAGATAATGCATACCTTCCAAGTAAGACAAAAAATAAAGTAGACCCAAAATTTCCTGTACAGATTCCGAAGTCTGAGGTTATTGTTCCAAAAGAAGCTACAGATATAAATAAGCCAGTTCAGCCGGTTCAACCAAAGCCTGAACAAAAAAATCATATGAACTCTGTCCCTGTCCAACAAAGAGTTGTAGATAAGAATAGTAAATCAGTATTTTTGGCTGATGTTGAGATTTTTGGTCAGAATGGTGAGAAGACCAAAACTAGAACAAATGGGGCTGGTAAATGGATGGCGGCTTTAGCGCCAGGTAATTATAAAGTTATTTTGACTAAACGAGATTCTCTTACAAAAGAAAAAGTAGATTTAGCTCAAGATATTAAAGTGGATGGGAAAACATCCCCTCTTGAACTGCCAATGCTTATATTCAAATGATTAGGTAATATATGAAGTTTAATGTAATTGTAGCAGATTGTCCTTGGAGTTTTAAAGATTCATTATCGATGTCAGATGTTAAGCGCGGAGCAAAAGCCAACTATAACACCATGACAACTGAAGAAATTGCTGCTATAGATGTAAAAAGCATTACCAGTCCTGACGGGGCAATTTTGGCATTGTGGGTTCCATCATCATTATTACAACAGGGCTTAGATGTAATGAAAGCTTGGGGATTTACACACAAGCAGACGTATGTGTGGGTGAAAATAAAAAAAGAACCATTTTTCGGTTTTAGAAAATGGATAGTTAAAAGTATTTTAAAACATCCACAAGTAGCATATGATGATTTTGCATATAAGCGCGCAATAAATGCTATTATAGATTCATTAAAGAATTTGAGTTTAAATGATTGTCGTTGTTTTGGTATGGGGCGTTTATTTAGGCAAACCCATGAGATTTGCCTAATAGGCATAAGCAACAATAACATTTATAAAATGTTAAACAATAAATCACAACGATCTGTTCGTATGGCTGAGAATCTTAAACATTCAGCTAAACCAGAAGATTTACAGGATTCGTTAGATTTAATGTTTCCGAATGCAACAAAATTAGAGATGTTCGCCCGCCGCATTCGTCCAGGATGGGAATGTATCGGAAATGAAGTGTGTAATGGCGAAGATATTAATGTTTCCATTTCGAATTTATAAAGGCACAAACCATTATGGTAAAATCAATAATTAATTCACATCCAATAAAGTTGGCTGTGCGTAAGGTTGTAGACAAGGCACTAAAAGAGTGTGCTTATCAGCAAGCTGCAAGTGGTGAATCTTATAATGGAGCAGATCCAAGTGATGAGATGAAAGAATTTTCAGAAGCTAAACCAACACAAGTAAAGATAACAATTGATTTTTATTTTGGCGAAGAAACACATGCGGATAAACACGGCAAATTAGTGTGCATTCCAGTAGTTGATTTAACAAATATTAAGTGATAAGTCAGACCTCTATTTAGAGGAATATATTTAGGATTATAGTATTATGTCAAAGAAAACACTTTTATTAAATGCTAGCTACGAAGTATTAGCTTTTATACCAGAAAGAAAGGCTTTTAAGCTTCTTTGTAAGGAGAAGGTTGAAGTAGTTTCTAGCTGGGGAGATTTAATTGGGTGGGGTGACACTAAAATATATCATCCCTCAATTCTTAGATTAAAGAATCATGTAAGACGCAACTTTTTTAATTCTAATTTCAGCAGAAAAGCTTTGGTTAAGAGAGATAAGTCTCATTGTCAATATTGTAATGAAAAGCTAACGGCGTCACAAATTACTATTGATCACGTTTTGCCGAAGGCACAGGGAGGAACTACATCATTTACTAATTGTGTAGTTTGTTGTCAGATGTGTAATAATCGTAAGGCAGATCGTACACCAGAACAAGCGGGCATGACTTTATTAAAAAAACCAACCCACCCATCTTTTGCTGCGCATTATAATGTAGCCGATCCGCAGGAGTATTGGCACAATGATTGGGATGACTTTTTGGGATATACTTGATTAGTATTTCAAATAACTGAATATTTTTGAATACTATATAGTTTCATCTGATATAGGAAACACCATGACCCACGAAAGTTGCAATTGTATAGTTTGTGCTAGAGAGTTCAACCCAGACGAGCTTAAGTGCGTCGCTCTATCAGAAATTAATGTGACTAGATTTAAGATTTGTCAAAAATGTTTTGATATGTCAGACCCCGATGAGGATTATAAGCAAGTAAAATCAATAGTCAGCTCTTATTTAGAGCTTGTAAATGCCAAGCACTGGATGAAAGAATCAAAACAAATTTTGGATTCTATCAAGAAGTAATTACAGTATATCTATAATTATTACGTGAGGCGCCTCATCTTGTTCCTCTTGTACTGGCGGCTCAAAATATGGAGTCTCTTCTATAAATAATGGAAGAGGCTCCTTTTTTTCTTCCTTTGACTTTTCATAAATAAATGGCGCAAATGGAATCATATAGCCTCCATCAATAATGCCACATTATAATATGAATTTCCAAAATATAGAGGATATTGATGTTTTGCTCTAACTGTGCCAAGCTTGCCATATTAGTAACGCGCAGGATATGTATCAAGTGTCATGCCGAAGTTTTTAATAGCATATCTGTTATATGTGAAAAATGTTCTAATACTGATAAAATATGTTCGGTATGTCTAAAAAAAATTAATGCGCAACTAAAACAACAGCGTTATAGAGGTTGTAGCGGATGTAGTAGTAGAAAGTAATGGATTAATAATGATTATTACAAATAACGAAGAATTGCTGCGCACAAAATGCGATGATGTAATAACTGATGAAGTTGATAAACTTATAGAAACATTAGACACAGAATTAAAAGATGCTAATAAATTAGGACGAGGCGGTATTGGTTTGGCTGCTCCACAGATTGGTGTATATAAGAAAATCGCAATCATCCGATTGGGAGACGTATCTATTAATTTAGTAAATGCCAAGATAGAAAAGGGATTTGATGAAACATTATTTCCACAAGAAGGTTGTTTATCATTTCCTGGAAAATCAGAAAACACTATGCGATATCAAGAGGTATATGTTACTAACAATTTAGTATACCCTCACAGTTTTGTAGCAACAGGATTGATTGCTGTTATATGTCAACATGAGATAGATCACTATAATAGTACACTATTTATAGATAGAGTTGCTGTAAAACCAGCGTCTCGCGCAGAATCAGCAAAGATTAAATTGGGTCCTAATGATTTGTGTGCGTGTGGTTCGGGTAAAAAATTCAAAAAATGTTGTGGTAAAAATGAACGATGAATATGAATTAAAAAATATTGCCTTGATATCAGATGTTTTGATACAAGTTAGAGCGGTACAGAATCTTTTAATTTCAAAGAACATAATAACTCAAGATGAGCTAACAAAAGAAATAAATCTTGTATCTAGAATGATAGCAAGATCTATGTTAGAGAGTGTAAATGTAACTGGAGATGTAGATAAGATATTAGATGAAATGATGGGCGGCAAATCGGAACCAACTACGTAATGATTTTTATTACCCAAGAATCTGATTTATGTTTTGATGGCATGTGCGTATTATATTTTTATGCATCGTGGATGCCAAGTCATAAGAAAATGCTAATTATGCTAGATAAGATGGAGCAAAAATACAATAATATAAAGTTTTTTGCAATCAATACCGACGCATTTTCACAGATATGTCGGAGATTCTCTATCGATAGTATTCCAACAGTATTAATTTTTAACAATAAGGAATTAAAGCGTATAACTGGAGTAGTTTTAACCAGTGCATTTAAGAGCGCTTTTGCTGATATATGTAGTATAAGTGCTACTGCTACACTTAATAAGTATGGAGAAAGAAATGAACAAGAAACCTGATACGACCGACACTCAAGCTCAAGATTCTGTCAAGACAGTTAAACAACTAACCGTAGCCGATAAAATTTGGCATGATATAAAAGATGAACGTCTGGAAATGTTTACATTACCAGATCAATTTGTTAGAATGTATTGTGAGCCAATAGCTATTGAACCCACAAAACTTTATCTGAAGTTTACTGTTGCGGCAGTTCTTCCAGCCCTAGAGACCGCGTTAGATGGATTATATACAGTTGATCGTGTAAATAAGTATATATGCGTTTCGCCATTAGAGAAGAAATAAGGTTATCATGCCATTTGATGAAGAAGAGCAGGATCAAGATTTAAGTCCCAAAAAGGGATTAAGAAAAGTTAGTTCTCAAAAATCTATTTTTGAGGACGTTCCAAAGAAGCCTACACAAAAGGATTTAGATCGCAATGTAAAGATTATACAGGAACGATCTAATAGTTATAAGCAAAGGGCGGCGGAATATTCGGCTCAATTCAAAAAGATGATGAATGATAAGACTCTAAAACAGAATAGAAATGTATTTGTTGCCGAATTAGAGTCAGAACTTCTTGCTAATATGATTAAGTTATCTGTAGATGTAAATGTAGATACTAGCGAGCAAGAAGGTATGGGGTCGTTAATGTGGGTAATTTTATTGTTGAAAACTTGCTTTTCACAAAGAGATCGCATTAATGATCTAGAATATAAGGTTGCGCAATTGGAAAATAAAACCGATCCTGCTGTTTTGGAGCCGTTTATAAAAAAAGAAATTCGTGCCATGCTTGACAAGCCTAAGAACAGTGAATAAATTAGCCATGTTGACGAAAGACGCGCTTCTCTCAATTATTTCTGAGGAAAAGGAAAGGTTTGGCAAATACTCACAATTATGCGCAATATACCAAGTACAACCGGACCCTCTAGCCTTGGCGAAACATCAAGGGAAGATGGAGATATTGCAAATTCTTTTGCAGGAAAAGCTTTTTACGAAGACCTAATTGAAAAAGCCAATTCTGTCCCAATAACCATAATATTCAAGCATTACGGTGTGCGATTAGATAATGAAAATCTAAAAACAACGTGTCCCTTTGCTTCTCATAAAGGCGGTAGGGAGCGAACGCCATCGTTTAATTATTATCCAAACACCAATACATATTATTGTTTTGGTTGTGCAAAAGGCACAACATGTTGTGATTTTGTGGCAGAAAAAGAGCGCATATCTCATATAAGCGCAGCATATAAAATAATAGAACTATTCGGATCATATGCCTCTGATGAATGTTTCTGTGAACGCGAAAACTTTTCAGAGCGTTTTGAAATTATGAACGACTTCTCTAATTCTGTTAGAGAGTTTAGACAGGTTCATAAAGATGATTTATCATTTCAATTTATTGAAGAGATATGTACTATATATGATAACATTAATATGAAACACGAGTTAGGCATAGATGCTTTAAGAATTTTAGTTAACAAATTAAAATTTCGAATATCTCTTTATAAACCATTTTAGAATAAAATATGAATAATGTAATTATACTTGGCGATCCACATATTGGAAAGTCCACCAATATTGGAAAGGCTGGAATAGGGTCTAGCCTAAACAGCAGGGTTGCAGATCAGTTTCACTTATTAGATTGGACTTTAGATCAGGCTATTGATAATGAAGCGAACAATATCATTATCACTGGTGACGTTTTTGATGACCCTAAACCACATCCGTCACTAATAACTTTATTTATGTCATGGCTTAATAAATGTAAAGTCCATGATATTTCTGTACACATTATTGTCGGAAATCATGATATTTTGAGAAGTGGTAACGTATTATATTCTCCACTTGACATCATTAATGAAGCAGAGTTGGAAAATGTAAGAGTTTATAAAAATATAAATACTATATTCATAGGCACTACAGCGTTTACATTGGTTCCGTTTAAAGATCGCAAATCGTTGGGATCTAATTCAAATGCATCGGCTATAGATATGATTCGCGAGTCATTAGTATATGAATTGACGGGCATTCCGGCAACATACAACAAGGTATTAGTTGGGCATTTAGCGATAGCCGGGTCTATACCTGTTGGTGATGAAATAGATGACATGAACAATGAATTATTTTGTCCTATCAATATATTTAAAGGATATGATTATGTTTGGATGGGGCACGTTCATAAACCACAAATGATGAACAAAATGCCACCCA
>Ga0066639_10000688_pt1 | contig 29681 bp, 14 predicted proteins | sample CryGeyCG2114_010_2_FD_59504 | JGI IMG/M metagenome (GOLD analysis project Ga0066639, IMG submission 59504) | Groundwater microbial communities from aquifer - Crystal Geyser CG10_big_fil_rev_8/21/14_0.10 | ecosystem: Environmental > Aquatic > Deep subsurface > Groundwater | place: USA: Utah...
GGCGCTTTGCGCCGAGGCTGTTTCTTACGATTTCACAAAAAGTGAAAATTGGCGGAGAGACAGGGATTCGAACCCTGGGAGGACTTTCATCCTCAACGGTTTTCAAGACCGCCGCCTTAAACCTCTCAGCCATCTCTCCGTGTTCAACAGTTAACTGTTGACAGCTGACGATTGACGTTACCTAAAGTCAATGGTCAATTGTTAACGGTCAATTGTATGTGCAAACAGGATGGGATTTACCCCTCCGCTGTGCTTCGGGGCATAAACTTCTCATCCCGCTATTTTTATGGTGTCTATACTATGCGGAGAGGGCGGGATTCGAACCCGCGGTCCTTTTTACAGGACGCCTCGTTAGCAGTGAGGTGCTTTCGACCACTCAGCCACCTCTCCTTATTCAACGGTTATTTAGCGGTCAGTAATATACCGCATTTTTTTATGTTCGTCAACGATAGTTATTTTTTGCTGAGTATTGGTATTTTTTATACTTTTGGGTATACTGTGTGTATATGAATGATTTTTATCATGCTGCTTTCCATACTCGGTCTATCCCTGTGGAACAGGATGCCATGTGGAAGGAAATGTCTTCAGAAGGTGAGTTGTCTTTAAATGTATATCTCTCTAAAGGAGAGCTTGTTGTGGTTGCACCAATGGCTGGAGCAGATCCGAAAGGATTTTCTTTGTCTATCCGAGATGATTTGCTTACTATAAAAGGAAAGCGAGTGTGTCCTGTTGCTACTCGAAATAAAGAAGAAACGTATTTGGAAGAATCTTTTTGGGGAACGTTTTCTCGAACTGTGGTGTTGCCCATTGATGTAAAAAGTGAATTTGCTAAAGCAGAATATAAATATGGATTATTAACTATTCGGATCCCTATACGAGAGGTGAAAAATACTATTTCTGTCACCATCGTTGATGAATAATATATGAAAGAACAAGTAAAACAAGTTGCCGGGTTTTTTATGGAAAAAAAAGTGCTTTTTTCTTGGCGAAGAATTTGGTTAACGGTTATTGTTATTGTTGCCCTGTTTGGTTTGTTTTTTATTTCTCTTCTTGCGTATGCCAAATCATATGATCAACGAACGCTTCCTGGATTAACAGTAGGCGATGTTCCTGTTGGAGGTTTGGAACGGGGGGAATTAAAAGAATTACTTCAAGAAATGGTAGATAAACTTATTTCTGAGGGAGTTCGATTTACGTTTCGTGGTGATATTGATGATTTAGTTATGTATCCTATTCTGGTTTCTGAAAGTGATTCACTAGAACTTATTGAAACACGAATAGACGATGAAGTAGATTGGTTATTCAATTATGGGAAAGATACTGATATTTTTAGTCGGGCATTTATTGCATTTCGAGCTCGTGTTGATTCACAATCATTATCTTTGCAACATGTTGAGGTTGATACAAAGCGCATTCATGACATTGTTACGGATTATTTGGCTCCTTATGAGGCAAAGCCGGCTGACGCACATATTGTTATTACACAGGTGTCACCAGTAGCATATATCCTTGTTAGTTCTACCGCAGGGATGGTGTTTAATTATGATCATATTATTTCTCAAATCACTTCTCAGTGGTCATCATTGCGTTCTCCTGTTATTGCTATTGATGCTACATATACGGAACCAGAAATTTCTGATACAGATATTATGAACGGTGTGTTGGATCGGTTGGGAAAGGTGTTTGATGGTGGAGAAATTTCATTTACCTATACAGATAGTAGAACGAAACAAGATAGTGAATGGACTATTTCTCCTTCAGACATTGCTGAATGGCTTACTTTTGTTCGGACGGATGATGGCATTGCATTTGGTCTTGATGCCAGTTCTACCATGGCATATATTGAAGAACATATTTCTTCGGTTATTGATGTTGGCCCACAAGATGCTCGATTTGAAATTAATGATGCAGGAAAGGTTGTTGAGTTTCAGGGTTCTCGTCCTGGTATTGGGGTGAATATTGAGCAAACCTATAAGAATATTCAGTCTGTCATTATTGATAGAACGTGGCATGATGAAGGAGTTTCGGTTGTTGTTCCTGTTGTGGTTGAAAAAGTAGAGCCATCACTTAAAACGGGGGATGCTAATGATTTAGGTATTACTGATGTGCTTGGGGTGGGGATCTCTAATTTTGCGGGAAGTCCACGAAATCGTATTGCGAATATTCGAAATGGGGTACAAAAGTTAAATGGTATTTTGGTAAAACCAGGAGAAGTATTTTCTACCATTGAATATACGAAGCCGTATACGGTAGAAGGTGGTTATCTTCCTGAACTTGTTATTAAGGGAGATGAAATTAAACCAGAAATTGGTGGAGGATTATGTCAGATTGGAACAACATTATTTCGAATGGCAATGAATAGTGGTATGGATATTACTGAACGGCGAAATCATTCTCTGGTAGTGAGTTATTATAATGATGCACGCAATAATAAGCCGGGAACAGATGCTACTATTTATGAACCAGCTCCTGATTTTAAATTTAAAAATGATACTGACAATTATATTTTGTTACAAACAGAGATGGATGTGAATACAGGGGAGTTGCGATTTACTCTATGGGGAACGGCTGATGGGCGAGAGGCTTCTTATACAGAACCGGTGGTTCATCGGTGGATTGCTCCAGGAGAAAAGAAAATTGTGGAAACAAAAAAACTTGCGGCAGGAGTTACTGAGTGTCAGCATGCATATACTGGTGCCGAAACTTCATTTACGTATTCCCGAACTTTGTCTGATGGGACAAAAGAAGAGGAAGTCTTTTCTAGTTATTATCGGCCGTTGCCTCAGATTTGTTTAGTTGGAGTAGGGGAGGACGGTGTTGTTGGTTCTGCTGCGGAGGAAATTATATCGAGTGAGGACTCTGCTGCTGTTGTAGAGTCTGGTAACGAGGTTGTTGTTCAGTAATATCACACGAAATAATGAAGTACGGATATATACAAGATAAAGTACAAAAAAATCCCCAATTATGGGATTTTTTTGTTTTTCAGTGAATACAAATGATTTGTATGCAGTGAGAATTGTGATTACGTTTTTCTACCATTGCTTTTTGAGCTTTGGTGAAGAAACGTGGCCAGGGGGGAAAGAGCGGTGGGGAGAGACACGTCAGCTTTCGCTGTTTATTGGTCGATGGGACCATGATATGGAATATTTTTTTGATATTCAACATTATGATTTCATCGACTTTGTTTAATGAACTTCTCTTTGGTAATAAGAGAATGACGTAGCATAGCAAAAATTACTTTTTTTGTCAAGACTGTTTTTGTGTTTTTTTGCTATATTAAGCTAAAAATACAGTTATTTAGCCCTTAGGGGTTGACAAGGGTGACATATTGTGGTATTCTCTCCTATCAGCTTTTCATAAGCTGTTTTATATTGACTGTTTACACACCGCTTAGAATATTATCGCGGTAGAGTGATTGTATCACCAAGTTGTAGCTATCAATAGGACGGATTTATTTTTACGGTACCGATAGATCTGAATAGTGCTCTGAACTTCATGAAATTCAAGGACGTACCATTCTTGGACCCAGAGTATGTATATACTTCTCGCTTGTAAGTATGTATTCCTCTGTAGCCAGACAAGCATGGGGATGTAGTGTGACGCTATTACCGGTTACGACTAGTAATACACGCTACGCTACATCTCATTGGTTACAGCATGGGGCATTGCTCCATAACTTTTCAAATAAAAAAGCCCCTAGCTATATTGCTGGGGCTTTTTGTTTATAACATTTTTTATTTTTTTGTATGCAATATAATATATAACAACATCCGACTATTACGTCGGATGTTGTTATATATTACGTGCTTTGTGTTTTTTGAGTAATTAGCTGATAACTTTGTCGATGAGTCCGTAGTCTACGGCTTCTATTGCCGTCATGAAGTAGTCACGATCAGCATCTTTTTCTACTTTTTCAAATGGTTGGCTGGAGTGTTTGGCAAGAATTTCATTGAGATGTTTTTTCATTTTTACAATGCGTTCGGCATGAATTTGGATGTCACTTGCTTGTCCTTGGGTACCACCGAGTACTTGGTGGATCATGACTTCGCTGTTTGGAAGACAAAATCGTTTTTCGTGTTCTCCTGCTGCAAGAAGTACTGCACCCATGCTGGCGGCAATACCAATACAAATAGTTGAAACATCAGGTTTGATATATTGCATGGTGTCGTAAATAGCCATGCCTGATGTCACAGATCCTCCTGGAGAGTTTATATACAGTTTAATATCTTTGTCAGGATCTTGATTTTCAAGAAAAAGCATTTGGGCAATAACGGTATTTGCTACTGCGTCATCAATAGCACTTCCAAGAAAGATGATCCGATCTTTGAGGAGACGGGAATAAATATCGTAGGCACGTTCGCCGTAGCTTGTTTTTTCTATAACGGTAGGAATGAGATGTTGTGCATGCATATATATGTGTATTTATGTGTTATGTTTTGGTTCGGCAACGCAGGCAAATTGAATATACGTTGTGTCGCTGAGAAAGCCAAAGGTAAGTATATTGATAAGGGTAAATTTCCAAGAGTTTAAGGGGTTTATTCCTTCAAGGGTATGTACTGAGTATCCATGTTGTTCAAACATATCAGCTATACTCTTTTGTGTAAAGAAGCGAAGATGTGTGCTATCAAGGACGCCTTCATCTTCGTATTTCCATTGTTTTTTTACCATGAAATTAAATATGTTTGGGAGGTAACGAACATTTGGAAGAGAACACACAATACGACCCTTGTTTGTGAGTTTATTTTTCAGTGTGCGTATTACGGTGTATGGGTCTTCAAGGTGTTCGAGGATATCATTACAGACGATGCAATCGAAATAGTTATTTGGCAGTGTGGCTATGGATTCTACGACATCACCGTGAATAGTTTTGTGTAGAAATTTTTGTGCTTCTTCTAGGGACGGTTTGTGTCTGTCTATTCCCCATATCTCTGCATTGGTTTTGTCTTTGATTAATACACAAAAGGCTCCTGCCCCACAGCCAAGTTCGAGTACAGTTGCTGTAGTTTTTGGAATATATTTGAGCATTTCTTGACGAGATTGGGTGTAATATTCTTTTCGTTTTGGCATAGTACGATTTAGTATACTACGTTTATTTCTCTTCGGATAGTTTGGTAAAGATGTAGGCAAATGCTTCGTGGTAGGGGACATCAATGGTAAATCCGGCAGCTTTTTTGTGTCCACCTCCTCCAAAGAGCATGGACATTGCGCCAACATCAACGTTGTCGTGTGTGGTGCGGAAGCTTCCTTTTGTTTTTCCATCGGGGAGTTCTTTTAGTATTAATCCGGCTTTTCCATCTCCAATGGTGTTGAGAAAATTGGCAAGTCCTTCGGCTTCTGATTCGTTTACGTTGTGTTCTTGTAGATCATCTTGGGTGATATACGTGTATACAATATCAAGATCCTCATGTTTTTTGAGTCGTGAGAGTACTGTCCCCCATAGTTTGAGCGCTTTGATTGATTTGTCTTGAAATACCCATCCACGGATAAGATTTAAATTTCCTCCGTGGCTAATAAGATCACTGGAAATAGAAAATGAGGTAATGGATGTTGCTGCATTGGTGAAGTTGTCGGTGTCGGTAATAAGTCCTGTTAGGAGACATGTGGCAATTTCACTTGTGATGGTGATGTCGTTATATTTGAAAAAGTGATATAAGATTTCTGTGGTTGATGATGCTGAAGTATTTACCAAATTGAGATCGCCAAATAGTTCATTTGTGGGGTGGTGATCTATATTAATAATTTTTAGTCGAGAACGATGTTTTGCAATGTCGTCAGCAATTCCGGCATATCGGAGATCTCCAGAATCAAATACGATTACTAAATCATAGGAAGGATCATCCCAAATACGTTTGTCATTGGTGATATATTCAAGGTGGGGAAGATAGTTTAATCGATCAGAAATAGGGCTACTGCAAAATGCGGTATGTGGTTTTTCTATACTCCGTAAAAATTGCATGAATGAGGCTACGCTCCCGAGTGCATCGCCGTCTGGGTTTTTATGAGGCACCAACAATATCCGCCGAGATTTTTGAATGGCGTTGAAAATTTGTTTGGCAATTCTGTGTGGCATATGGATATATACGATTTTTCAGGGTGGACATGCTTAACGAGGAGTATAGATGTCATCTGATACTATGTTAAGGATAGTACAGTATACGGGAGTTGATTGGGGCTGTCAAGGATGGTATACTGGTCTCATTCATATTATTTTTGAGCAGCATTGACATGTATTTAAAACGGATGGAAATTCAGGGATTTAAATCTTTTGCAACCGCAACAACGATTGATTTTTTGCCGCCACAACATGGAAAACATACGATTACCGCAATTGTTGGTCCTAATGGGAGTGGTAAGTCAAATGTTTCCGATGCTATCCGATGGGTTATGGGAGAGCAACGGATGAAGCATCTTCGTGGAAAAAAAAGTGAAGATATTATTTTTTCTGGTTCTGAAACAAAAGGAAAAATGGGGATGGCGAGTGTGAGTATGACACTTGATAATTCTGAAAAACGGGCTGATTTGGAATATGATGAATTAGTTATTTCTCGTCGATTGTATCGTTCGGGAGAAAGTGAATATTTGATTAATGGACAAGTGGTGCGATTGATTGATTTGCAATTGCTTTTAGCAAAAGCGCAATTTGGTCAGGGATCATACGCTGTGGTGGGGCAGGGGACTATTGATCGGATGCTTCTTCAGTCACCGGTAGATAGAAAAGCATTTTTTGATGAAGCTGCGGGTATTCGAGAATTTCAGATTAAACGGCGCCAAGCATTTTTGAAATTAGAGAGAACTCGAGATCATATTGCACAAGCAGATTTGTTGTTGAAAGAAATTACTCCTCGGTTAAAGACATTGTCTCGGCAAGTAAAAAAGTTGGAAGAACGGCAAGATATTGAATTGTCTTTACGAGAAGCACAAGAGCAATATTATACGTCATTGTTTACTCATAATCAGAATCATCTTGATCAGTTGCAGCAGGAATTGATTGATGCCGAAAAGCAATATGCAACGTCACAAGAGCAATTGCAGAGTATCCAACAAGAACTTGCGCTATTAGCACAGGCTGCTTCGCGTCAAGATGTTTTTGAACAGTTGCAACGTGAATATCAGGCGATTGTAAAACAAAAAAATGATTGTGAGCGTGACCGAGCGGTGTTACAAGGAAAATTACAATCAGAATATTCTAAGGTAGGGAAACAAAACGTTGCTTGGTTGGAGCAAAAAATTACTGAATTAACTGATAAACAAACATACGCACGGCGGCAGTATATTGATGCCGAAAAAGCACATGACGAGGCGCAGCAACAGCTTGCACGAAAAAAACAAGCACTGGAAGAATTATTGTTATTTAGAACAGAACTTCGGGGAAAATTGGCAAATATTCAACAAGAATTGCTTCGGGCCGAACGAGAACAATCGTATCAACGATTTACTGGTTTAAAAGCGGTTCAAGCTATTTTACAAGAAAAAGGACGGTTTAACGGTGTTTATGGTGCTGTTGCACAATTGGGAAAAGTTGATGTTCAGTATCAGCTTGCTATGGATGTTGCTGCCGGTGGGCATATTTCTTCGCTTGTGGTTCGTGATGATGAAGTAGGGCAAGCGTGTATTGAATATTTACGTCAGTATCAATTGGGATATGCGACCTTTTTGCCACTTACTAAAATTACTTCGCGGTTTATATCGCAAGATGTGTATGAGTATATTGGGCGTAATGGCGTTGCTGGATTGGCGGTTGATCTGATTGAGTACGATGAACAGTTTTTAGATATTTTTTCGTATATTTTTGGTGCCACCCTTATTGTTGAGTCTCTTGATGTTGCAAGATCGTTGGGTATTGGTCGAATTCGAATGGTCACTTTGGATGGGGATGTGTTAGAAACGAGTGGAAGTATGAAAGGTGGTTTTCGTCGGAAAAATCAAAATGGTATGAGTTTTTCGACAAAAGGGGAGTATGTGTCTGCTAATTCTACTGAACATCTTTCTGCACAGTTTGCTGAATTACAACAACAAGCTGAACAGGTGGAAATTTCATATGAACGTATGCACAGTGAATTTTCTCAGTTTGAATCTGCTGTGCATGTAACAAGTCATAAATTAATGTTGGCAAAAGAGACACAAGCGCACGCTGATCAAGAATTATCTGCATTGGAACAAGAGTTGTCTCTTCATACTATGAGTCCTGGTGAGTACAATGATGCAATGAAACATGTGTCATTGCAAAAAGATACTTTGGATACTCGATTGATTGATTTGGATCAAACACTGGATGTTGTACAAAAAAAGATTGAACAATTTAATGACGATGAAGAACAAAAGAAAAAACGGGTGTTTGCACTTCAAGATGCTATGCAAGAACAGCAAGTACAGCTTAATGGAATTGTGGAAACGAAAAATAGTATTCAAGTGAACGTTGCAAAATATCAAACAAAGCAAGAAGATTTACTTCATGAATTACATCAAGAGTTGCGGTTGTCTATTGATTCTATCTTGGAGCGGGGGCAACATGTGGTTTCTCTTGAATTGTTACAACCGCTTCAAGAAACTATTCAAAAGTTAAAGTATAAACTTACCTTGATTGGTGGTATTGATGATGATGTCGTAACTGAATATGAGGAAACGAAGCAGCGTCATGATGATTTGTCTTTGCAGCTTGGTGATTTGCGTACGGCAATGAAGGATCTTGATCTTTTGATTGCTGAGCTTGATGTGGTGATGAAGAAAAAACGAAATAAAGCATTTAAACAAATTCGGAAAGAATTTAGTCGATATTTTACCCTTTTATTTGAAGGAGGAAAGGCTGATTTGGTGGAAATATATGGATATGATACGGATGAAGACGCTGATACCGAAGAAGCACTTGAGGAAGAAGGTATTGAAGAAGCCCCCACTGAAAAGAATGCTCGAGGGGTGAAAATTTTGAAAGGTATTGATGTGAGGGCTTGTCCTCCTGGGAAAAAAATTACACGATTGCAATCACTTTCTGGTGGAGAGCGAACAATGACTTCTATTGCGCTTATTTGTGCCATTCTTAAGGTAAATCCTTCTCCATTTGTTGTGCTTGATGAAGTAGAAGCAGCGTTAGATGAAGCAAATACCGTTCGGTTTACAAAAATTTTGCAAGAGTTATCCCTTGAATCACAGTTTATTTTGATTACGCATAATCGAGCGACGATGCATGCTGCTGATGCATTGTATGGGGTAACGATGGGGAATGATGGAATGAGTCGGTTGTTGAGTGTGAAGTTGGAGCAGGCTGTTGCTGTGGAATAGTTAAAATATTGTTAGTATATGGGGGTTGACAGAATATAAGAATTTGGCTATACTTCGCCCTGTTACTGCTATAACGGTATAGCAGCTGATGCTCTCACTATACGATCACTTCATCATATTTGTATGTGTATAGGCTGTTTAATGTACTGTCACGAGTCATTATGCGGTATTGTGAATTAGTATAATTTATTTTATTTATTACTATGTTACGTATTCGTTTTCAACGCATGGGGCGAAAGAAAAAACCAAGCTATCGTGTGATTGTTTCTGAAAAACATAAAGACACACAAGCAGGAAGTTTGGAAATTTTGGGGACCTATAATGCTATTGAACAACCTAAAATTATACAATTAAATATTGATCGAATTAAGCATTGGCTTTCTGTTGGTGCACAACCATCACCTGCTGTTCATAACCTTTTTGTTCGTGAAGGAATCTTAGAAGGAAAAAAACAAAAATCTGTTTTTATTACGAATAAGCGTCAAGCGAAGCTTGGAGCAAAAAAAGTTGCTGATGAAGAAGCAAAAAAAGCAAAAGAAGAAGCTGCAAAAGCTGAGGCTGAGGCAAAAAAAGTTGCCGCTGAAGAAGCAAAAGCTGCTGTTGACGCTGCTACTACTGCAGAAGAATCACAGACTGAATAATTACGAAAATCTATTGTATAGAAAAACTGTCCACAGCGGCAGTTTTTTTTGACTTTGTCAGTTTTTTTGTGCTACTATTTATGTGTCAGAACTGGTGGGGTTTTCCACAACTAGTCGACAGTTCGAGGGTTTTTAACCCAAGTAATGATAGCCTTAGATAGTATTATGTCAGATCAAGAATTCCTAGAATTAGTAGTTAAGGCGATTGTTAACAATCCTGACGGTGTAAAAGTTGATCGCACCGTTGATGAACGAGGTGTTCTTCTTACCTTGGATGTTGATCCAAGTGATATGGGATATGTTATTGGTCGTCAAGGTCAGACTGCTCGTGCCATTCGCACTCTTTTGAAGATTGTGGGTGCTAAGCACAATGCTCGTGTAAATCTTAAAATCAATGAACCAGAAGGTGGACGTGGACCCTCAATGTCACGACCTGCTCCTGTTGCTTCTGTTGATATGGATGATGTTGATACGAGTGCAGTTGACTTGAACATTTAACTTGTTCAAAAAAATAAGCCGTCCGAAAGGGCGGTTTTTTAATTATTCAAATCGTTTGTTATTTTTGTAGAGAATTGTTTGGAAAATAAAAAACGGCATTATGCCGTTTTTTTGTGGGTGATCCAGGAATCGAACCTGGGACCTCTACATTATCAGTGTAGCGCTCTAACCAACTGAGCTAATCACCCTAATAGTAACAATTATTAACTAGGCTTTGCTTCAAATCATACTAGCCAATTTGTTTTTGTGGACTCAAGAAGAGTCGAACTTCTGACCTCTACAATGTCAATGTAGCGCTCTAACCAACTGAGCTATGAGTCCTTGTTGAGCAGCTCATATGGGCCCTGATGATGAGAGGCTCGTAGATTCTTTATGAAGGCGAAAACAGTATATCGTATCTCCTTGTGTATTGCAAGTATCTACAGTGGAAAGATCATAGTATATTCTTTCTATTTCGTCAATGGTATTGGATGTTTGATTTTTTCATGTATTCTGATATAATTTGTCTGTAATATATCTTATCTCTATGATAGAAGAACATTCTCCATCTCCTGATATAGAGGAAACTTCCTCTATTCCTCTTGCTCCACCAGCTAAGAGTTTTTTTAGTGTTTTGGGGTTATTTTTTCTTGAAGTTATAAAAGTGATTGTTTTGGCAGGAATTACTATTGGTGTGGTTCGGATGTTTTTGTTTAAACCTTTTTATGTAAAAGGGCAGTCCATGGAGCCAAATTTTGTACAAAGTGATTATTTGATTATTGATCAGCTTACGTATGGATTACGACATAAGAATCCTGAACGTGGTGATGTCATTGTGTTTCGTGCACCTGTTGATTTGAAAGATTTTTATTTGAAACGAATTATTGGACTTCCTGGAGAACGAGTAAAAGTAGAATCAGGAAAAGTATTCGTTTATAATGATGAATATCCACAAGGATTTGTTCTCGAAGAAGATTATATTTCTGAGGAGACAACAGGCTCTACTAATGTGAGTCTTGGTCCTAATGAATATTTTGTGCTTGGTGATAACCGAGATGAAAGTTTTGATTCTCGGAGATTTGGACCTATACAGGAAGATACTATTGTTGGTAAAGCTTGGCTTCGTGGATGGCCATTTAATCGAGTTACGTTATTTGAACATCATAGTTATCTTACTGATTAATATATAACACATGCCCATTGCGGGCATTTTATCATGTCTTTTATTTATTCTGTTATTCTTTCTTTATGCCCTCACGAAAAAAAACTACTACAAAAAAGGCCTCTGCAAAAAAGACAATCAAAAAAGACGTTTCAAAAAAGACCGTTGTAAAAAAACAGTCTTCTGAAAAAAAAGTGATTGTTCCATCTAAGAAAAAACAAAGTGCAAAGAAATCTTTGGCAAAAAAAGTGCCAATGCTTCTTCGTGGAATGAGAGATATTTTACCAAAAGATGGTAACTTGTGGCTCACCATTTATAACGCTGCTTCTGATATTTCTCGTGCGTATAATTTTGGGTATACTGAAACGCCAATACTCGAAGATGCCAGTTTGTTTATTCGATCTATTGGAAAAGATACTGATGTGGTGGAAAAGGAAATGTATGTATTTGAAGATAAAGATGAAAAAAAAGTGGCTTTGCGACCAGAGTTTACTGCGTCATCTGCGCGGGTATACATTTCTCATGGTATGCACTCACAACCACAGCCGGTAAAAATGTGGACTATTGGTCCAATGTTTCGTCATGATAGACCTCAAGCTGGAAGATACCGACAGTTTCGGCAGTTTGATTGCGAGGTGTATGGTGTTCGAGATGCAGTTGTTGATGCGGAGTTGATTGTGGTTGCTTATAATTATTTGAAGGAGTTGGGAATTGATTGTCAGGTACACATTAACAGTATTGGAAATTTGGATGATCGACAACGATATTTGCTTGAGTTATCAAGTTATTTGCGAAGCAAACGGAGCATGTTGTCTGATATTTCAAAAAAACGATTACTTAAAAATCCACTTCGTATTCTTGATTCAAAAGATGAAGGAGATAAAGTTGTCCTTGAAGAAGCGCCACAGATCCTTGATTGGCTTTCTGATGATTCGAAGAAGTTTTTTATGAGTGTGCTTGAACATCTTGATGAGTGTGGTATCCCATATATCTTGCAACCAACGCTTGTTCGGGGATTGGATTATTATACTGATACCGTATTTGAATTTTTTGCTATTGATAGTACTGATGGATCTCAAAGTGCACTTGGTGGTGGAGGGCGATATGATGGGTTGGTAAAACAACTTGGTGGACATGATACACCTGCTTGTGGATTTGCCATTGGACTTGAACGTGTCCTTCTTGCTATGCGAAAAAATATTGAATCAAGAGATACTATTGATTATAGCTTTGACAATCGGCCACCTATTTATTTTGCTCAGCTTGGAGCGCAAGCGCGACGACGGGCATTGTATCTTATTGAGGAGATGAGAAAGCAGGGGATTATGTTTATCCATAATCTTGCAAAAACATCACTCAAATCACAGCTTGAAGTTGCGGCAAAATATAATGCCACTCATACCGTTATTTTGGGACAAAAGGAAATTCAAGATGGTACGGTTATTATTCGGGATATGGAATCAGGAATTCAAGAAATTATTGATGAAAAAAAACTTGCTAAAACACTTCAAAAACTCCTTAACAGAGCGACAAAATAGCTGTGGATGAGTTTGACATTTTTTGGAATGGTGTGTATACTCGAAGATGATTTCCTACATTGTTTGGAAGTCTAGAATTTATTCTTATATTATTCACTGGGAGGTGAATTAATCTGTCGGATATTAAACGGAAAAAAGGTGAGTCTTTTGAGGCATTCATTCGTCGTGTAAAGCGACGATGGAAAGATTCTGGGGTAATTCTTCAAGCAAAAAAAGTGAAGTTTTATCAAGACGGTAAGAGCAAAAATGTAAAACGTACAAACGCCGTTCGTAAACAGAAACTTGTTTCAAAGACAAATTATCTTCAGAAAATTGGAAAGCTTCCTGTCGAAGATACCATGAATCGAAAAGATAAATAACATAGTCCCATGACGCTTCGAGACACTCTACAACAAGCGCAAATTACTGCTATGAAGGACAGAGATGCTGACCGCGTTTCTGTTCTTCGTATGCTTATGGGAGCTATAAAAAATGCTGAAATAGCAGCGGGGGTTACTAGTCTTGATGACGTTGCAACTCTTGCTGTGGTAAAAAGGGAAGTAAAACAGGTAAGTGATTCACTTGTTGAATTTGGTAAAGCGGGCCGAGACGATCTTGTTCAAAAAGCTCAATATGAGTTAGGTGTTCTTGAAGCATATCTTCCAGCACAGCTATCTGATATAGAGCTTGATACTATTATTTCTGAAGTCATTGCAGCTTCAGGAGCAACGAGTCCCAAAGATATCGGTAACGTGATGGGACCAGTAATGTTACGTGTGAATGGACAAGCAGACGGTTCTCGTGTTCGAGAGCGCGTTATGCAAAAACTTTCTTAACAAATAAGAAAATCTCTTAGTTGTTAATTTCTACTCATTGCATTTTTTCTAGGTTTTCCCATGCTGGCCTGGAATCGATCAAAATTTTTTGGTATTCTTCAAAAGAATCTTGTTTCAACCACAATGTTTTGTTTGGTTGTTTTTTTATGTGTCTCTCTTTTTCCTGTTGATGTGTTTGCACAAGAAGTTGTGCCTCCAAACAGTGTTCAAACAGATACCTTTGGTGTTGGTGACTTTGCAGATCAAACTGTACTTGGTAGTGGGGATATTCGTGTCATTATTGCACAAATCATCAATGTCTTTTTGGGACTTCTGGGTGTTATCTTTGTGGTTATTGTAATTTATGCTGGGTATTTGTGGATGACGGCAAATGGGAATGAAGATAATATTACGCGAGCAAAGAAAATTTTAGTGAATGCTGTCATTGGGTTGGTTATTATTTTATCGGCGTTTATTATTACTCGATTTATTATTAATGCACTTCGAGGAGCGACAGGATTTCGTATTTCTGAAGGAGGAAATGGAGGACGACCTCAAATTGCGTCATTTGCTGGAAGTGGTTCTTTGGGAAGTGTTGTTCGCGATCATTATCCGTTCCGAGATCAAGAAGATGTAAAAAGAAATACAAAAATTATTGTTACTTTTGCTGAACCTGTTGATCCTGCAAGTCTTATTGAAAATACAAATCAAACCTGTTGGCCTATTGATGGTGTTGATCCTGTTTCTATGGTTGATAATGAAGCCAATTGTTTGCGAGATGGAGCTGGAAATATTGTAGAATATTATGGAGATTGTTTGCCTGCGGTTGATGGGGAAGAGTTTAATTGGGAAGCGTCTTGTGATCATCTGAAGATTGATGCTGTTCGTATATTTCCTACTGCAGATGAAAATATTAGAGTACAAGCAGCTGCTATGACGATGTATGAGGGAGAAGATTTATCTGTGTTTACCTTTGTGTTTCGTCCATTCCAATTTTTGGAAGATACTGTACCGTATACGGTGTATTTGTCTAATCAAATCATGAAACAACAGGTGAATGAAAGTATTTTTGCGCAGCAACGATTTTCATATTATACCTGGGAGTTTTCTACGGGTAGTGATTTTGATTTTGATCCACCTGTGGTTCAAAGTACTTATCCTGCTTTTACTGGTGAAGAACAAGTTATTCCAAGAAATACCATTTTGCAGGTAACATTTAATGAGGCTATGGATCCTCTTGCTGTTGCTGGTCAATTTTCACCACCAAATGGTACCTTTTCTCATATTGTACTTAACACAAGTACCATTAACACCAATCCTGCTGCTGATTATCATCCGCAGTTTTCTGGGGAGTGGGTTATTTCCAATGGGTATAGAACTATTGAGTTTGTTCCAAATGACGAGTGTGGAAGAAATGCTTGTGGAGAACCGATATATTGTTTGCCTGTAAATGATAAAAATGGTGAAGATCGAATGCATGCCCTGCTTCGTACTGCTCGAACAAATGGAGTTGATGCACAAGATTTTTCTGCTATTCCATTTTCTGGGATTGCTGATGTTTCGGGTAATGCACTTGATGGTAATAAAGACGGAGTGCGAGATAATAAACCTCCAATTAATGATCCGTTCCGTATAACTATCCCTGCTCAAGGAAATCCTGATGGGGCTATTGATGAACGATTGGCTGACAATTTTTATTGGACGTTTCGTGTAGCCGATGAAATTGATAATACTGTTCCATATGTGCAACAGGTGTTTCCTGGGCTTGATCAAGAAGATGTTGTTGAAACAGAAAATGTTTTGATAACATTTAGTAAGCCTATGATATCTCGATCTTTATCTCATATTGCTATTGAAGAACATCCAGGTGATATTGTTGATGATTCATTGTGGTTTAGAACTCGTTCATCATTGAATGGAAATGGAGATACTGTGGCGGAGATAGATCATCGGGCGCTTGGCCCAAGTGGACTTGATTTATATTACTTTACTAGTATTCCTACGAGTGTTCGCTCTCTTAATCAAAATTGTTTGTATCCTGGTCGTGGACCTATTGGTACGCCAGAAGATGAACGAAATGTTTCTCCTGTTTGTGAATATGATAGTGAATCGGGGGTTGATCGAAATTGTGTGCCTGTTACGTTTGAACAAACGAAGGATACGGCATGTGTACAAACAACAAATCAGGATGTGTTACCTATTTTGCAACCTGATATTGCGACTTGTTTGGAAGGGATGAAACAGGAAATAGTTAGTCCTCGGTTTGATAATATTTTAGATGAAGGAGAATAATTTTATGATGTTTCGACGATATAGCAAACGATGTATTTTACTACTCATGATGGTGATTGAGGTTTTTGCTGTATCCCATTTTTTTCCTACGGAAGTTTTTGCTCAGGGGGTACAAGGAGATGTGTTTGGTGTTGCAGAATTTGCTGATCAAACAGCATTGGGAAGTGGTGATATCCGATCGGTGGTTGCGCAAATTATTAATGTTTTCTTGGGGTTGCTTGGTGTTATCGCGGTTGTATTGATTGTGTATGCAGGATATTTGTACTTAACAGCAAATGGAAATGAAGATCAAATTTCTCGTGCGAAGAAAATTTTGATTAATGCCGTGATTGGTTTGGCAATTATTTTATCTTCTTTTGCTATTGCGCGGTTTGTTATTCGGAGTTTGTCTGATGCTACGGGGGTTCGGACAGGTGCTACACAAGAGGATGTGGATCCACGTTGTTTGGGACCAAATCCACCGTTGTTTTGTACTCCTGACGAATTTTTAACTTGTGAAGATACTCACTTTGTCGTGCAGAGTATTACGCCAAGTACGCCGGGTCCAGGTGTTGATCCTACAGACATGAATAACATTGTTATTCGTGCGGTGTTTAGCTGGCCACTTGCTGATGATACTGATCCTCAAGATGTCTTTACTGTTGTTGATACAAATAATCAACCTCTTGCCATTACTTCTCAAATTCTGGCTGGAGCTCGTGTGGTGGAAGCTGTTCTTACTATTCCTGAAGAATGTCAACCGGGAGAAACTTGTTTTGCTCCAGGGTCATATACTATTACTGTAAATCCTGCCCTTCGTAGTCAACAAGAAAATGATCGAGAGGGGAGAGATTTGGAAGTTGCTATTGATGAACAATGTGGTGATTATCCTAATGTAGCTCGATTTCAGGTAAATACCGATGGAGTACTTGATACTACTGTGCCTACTATTTCAGATTTTGCTATTGATGGTGAGTCTGGTGATCCTATTATTGTTTCACGAAATGGGATTCATCCAATAACGGCATTGATTTCAGACATGACTGATGGTGGTGAATCAGCAGGAACTGGATATGTTGAATTACGAATTTATCCTGAAGGTGTTGCCCCTAGTGATGGAAAAATTGTGTATAGTGGTCCGGCTGTTGTTCAGGGTTCATCACGAGATTTTTCATTTGATTATAATTATTATGTTCCTCGTTGTGCGGGGTGTGCACCAGAACGATATACTGTTGATTTGATTGCTCATGATATTGATCATAATGAATCAGTGTTTTCTACGTCGTTTGTTCTTGTGGGTGAGCAGTGTGATGATTTAGGTGCTCCTGGAAATAATGCTGATGCACAAGAATGTTTACAACCTGATGGCGCGTGTAGTGAAAACTGGCAATGTCCTTCTCAGCTTTGTGTTGAAGGACGGTGTGTTCCTCAACCAATGATTATTGATCTTGATCCTTGGGATGGAGCTACGGGGAATTGGATTACCGTGTTTGGCCGATATTTTGGTGAAGAGCAGGGGCTTTTGGAATTTGGTCTTGATACGAATAATGATGGGGAAGTAACGGATGATGATGTTTGGGTTTCGGCTTCTTTGGCGCAATGTCAGGGTGCTGATTTGTGGCATGATGATTGGATTATTACTGAAGTTCCTGCTGGTGGTGGATTTGCACTTGATATGAATACTGCTCAAGGGTTGAGTTATGCTTCTGTTGCTAACAATGATGTACTTGATTTTGATAGTACATTTACGCTTGAGTCTTGGGTATTTCCGCGAGTATTTCCAAATAGAGGAGTAATTATTGCAAGAAAAAGTGATTCTTATGGACTTTTTCTTTCTCAGGCAATGCAGCCGTGGGCAAGTATTTTACAAGTTGATGGAACCTCTATAAATACTGTTCAAAATTTGGCGATTTTACAAGATGAATGGTCTCATCTTGCGCTTGTTGCTGATGCTGAACAGCATAGGATTAAATTATTTGTGAATGGAGAACTTACGAGTGATGTTGTATATGATGGAACTCTTCAAAAAAATACGGCTCCACTTATTTTTGGCTCTGATGCTCTTGGTATAAATTGGAATGGCGCTTTTGATGAAATTAAGCTCTATAATAGAGCGCTTAGTGATGCAGAAATTCAAACTCGTGCAGCGCGGGGTATTCCTGTTAATGGCGGTGTTGTTGGGCATTGGGGATTTGAAGAAACTGATGGTGTGATATTGGCTGATCAATCTGGAAATAATTTACAAGCAACGTTGCAGGGTAATGGATATTCACTGGGTACATTTACGAGCCCATTTGGTGGTGATTTTGGTATTGGACAGCTTGCTGCTATTCGTGTTACGAGAGATGATGATCCTTCTCTTCGTGATAGTACGGCTGATGATCATGGAAATAGACCAGGGCCTCGTGGAGGACTATTTGAAAAAAATGATGTAGATCGACCAGGACTTTGTCGAGTAGTAGCTGGAGAAGTTGAGGGTGATTTATCACGTAATATTACGGCGGGATTACCTGGTACGCCAATTATTGCGCAAGGTCAGTCATTTGGTGATGCACAATTAAATACGAGTGAATTGGTGTTTGGTGGTATTAGTCCAGTAGTATCAAGTTGGTCTGATCGTTTATTATTTTCTTCTGTCCCTAATAATTTGCTTCCTGGAAGAGTAGGGGTAAAAATTTCTCTTAATGGAAAAGAAAGTAATGGAGTTCCATTTACTATTTTGGGAGATGAAGCCGATATTTTTCCTGTTATTGACTCCGTTGATCCTGTAACTACTACCGTGGGAAGTTATATTACATTGTTTGGGCAACGATTTGGAAATGAAGTGGGAGATGTTGTTATGGCTCCTTCTTTGGAAGTTGCTCGAAGTTGTGCTGCTGCTGATCCTGAAGATCGGCAACAAATTGGATCTTGTTTTGTTCTTGATACCTCCCTTGCTGGTTGTGAAGGAAGTTCTTGGAGTGATAGTCAAGTTGTGATAGGTATTCCCGATAATGCTCCTATTGTACAAGGACAATCATATGTGCTTGTGCTTCGTACTCGTGCTGGGCTTATGACTGATGGTGCTGATGATATTATTGCTATTGTTTCAGGGGATCCTCGGCCAAGTATTTGTCGGTTAGTACCAAAGAGTGGTCCTGCGCCTCGTGCGGATCAACTATCTTTATTTGGGGCAAATCTTGTCGCGGGTAATAATGATATTCTTCAAACATCGCTCCATTTTTGGTGGAAGGATGCTGTGGTTACTGATATTACTACATGGCTATCTGAGTCCAATTCTCGTGATTTAAGTGGACATTCTATTTTTGGTAATCGAATTAGGGATGATCTTATTGATTTTTATTTGCCAGTTTCTTTGGGAGAAGGGTTGTCTATGGAAACAGGTCCAATTAAGGTAACGGTAAATGATGTTGAGAGTAATAGTGTGTATTATGAAGTATCGTTATGTACTGATGATGGTGCTGTGCCTCCTGCGGAAGGATATCGTTGTTGTTCAGAAGGAATTGGTGCTGGTCAGTGGGCTGCGTCAGATCAAGCGTGTCCTGGTGAAACGAGTGATGCGGGATATGTTTGGCGATTTACTACCGGAAAAATTCCAGAGACGCTTCGTGTTGTTGAACAGTGTAGTATCAATGATGGAGGTCAGCCAGAAGGAAATAATATTCCTTCACCAACGCCATGGTATTCTGATAATTTGAATGATGGATGGCCTGATGGAAACAGAGCTTGTGTGAATGCTGATATAGCGGTTCGGTTTACGTTGCCTTTAAAAGTAGAAACGGTATCGTCTCAAAGTGTGCAGGTGTATACGTGTGAAGGAGAAGATTCTATAAATTGTGATAACGGTGTTGATGTTACTGATGAGTTTTCTTTTGTCGTTGAACCTAATGGGGATCAAGGAGTGTTGAAGATTCGAAAACAGGATAATAGTAATTTGGCGGCAAATACCTGGTATCGTATTGAACTTTATGATGCCATTCAATCACAAAAGAGCGTAGAAATTTTGGGAGATTTTGTTGAAAGAAATGAGCCGTTACAACGAACACGACCAATTGAAAATACCGCAATTGCCTATTATTTTGATTTTAAAACGAGTGGTGGTGTTTGTCAGATTACTGGAGCGGGGATTCAACCACCATCATATATTGCCCGTGATTTGGGGGTATTGCAGGATACACGGTTTCCTTATGATATTGGGCCAAATAGTGCAAATAGTCCACAACATCCTTTATTTTATTATGTATGGGGAAGTGGTGATCAAGCATGTCGTGTGATTAATGTTGATGGACTTGGTTGGCAATGGAATGCTGTAGATGAAGACAATCATTCGCTTGCTGATAATAGGGCAGAAGCAACAGTTGCCTCTGGTGACGGGTATCAAGATAGTCGTGGAAAGGTAAATGCTCTGGAAAATACGTTCCCTGAGGGGGTTGATGTTGTTGCTGATACTACAGTGGAAGGACTTCCTATTGATGCTGTTAGTAATTTGATTGTTAATCTTGGAGATCCTCGAGTAACGTATGTTGAGCCAAATTGTTTGGTCTCATGTGTGAATGCATCTATCTTGGCGCAGTTTAACCGACGGATGGATGTTACTACGTATGGATCAGGATTTCGTCTTTTTGAATGTCGTGATGCTAATTGTTTAGATTTTGTGGAAGTTGATTCTGCTTTGTATGATTTATCTCGCTCTACTCAGCGTGAGCTTATTATGGATTGGCAACTGGGAGGGCAGATGAAGGCAAACACATATTATAAAGCTTCACTAAATGGGGTAAATGGTGCTATTGATGATACTGGACATATTAAAGCGCTTGGACGAATTTCTCCACCAATTGCGGGGAATGCATTGCCTGCATTTGAATGGCGCTTTCGAACAAAAGAAGATGGACGAGCGTGTGCGGTGAGTAATGTAGATATTGAACCAAATCCATGGATTGCACGAACTATTGGAGAAAAAACTATTTTTTCAGCTATTCCATATAGTGCTCCCAATGAATGTAGTATTCGTGGTCAACGGCTTAATGCCTGGAGTTATGGATGGGATTGGGAAGTTGGTGATCAATTCGTTGCAACCGTAACCAATTTTGATATAGGAAATGCTTCTTCTTCGCCATATTGTACGAATGCTTGTTTGCCAAAAGGAAGTGATGTTGATAGTGCTTCTGCCGAGAGTGTCCGATTGTGTGGTAATGGTGTTGTGGATCTTGGAGAAGATTGTGATATTGCTGCGCCACGTGAGATTCCTGGCGTTAGTTGTTCACTTAGTTGTCTTCGTCCAGGAAGTGCTCGACGGGGTGTTTTTGATGGGCAGTGTGGAAATGCTGTTGTTGATGAACAACTGGGAGAACAGTGTGATCCAGGTAATGATGGTGAAGGAAGAACTAAAACGGATCATCCTTTTTGTACGGCTTCTTGTCAGCTTCGTGGATCACAGGTTGCTGATAATATTTCTGAACAAGATGTTCAGGCTTCTGTTTGTGGAGATGGATTTGTGACACGTGGAGAATCTTGTGATACCGGTATTTCTCGTATTGGTTGTACTACTCAATGTCTTCATACCGGAACATCGGTAGTTGCTGCATGGTGTGAAACACCAGATAATCGTTTTGTAAATGACACTGCTTGTCTGCAATCTATTAGTGTTTGTGGAAATAGAACTATTGAACAGGGTGAAGAATGTGAGCCAGGTGTTCAGGGAGCAACAACAGAAACGTGTAGCTCTCGGTGTTTGTTGCAAAATGTGTGTAATACACCACTCGCACAATGTGATGCAACTGATCCATGGTGTTTGTCTGATTGTACGTATGCGGGGTCATCATTATTGTATGATATGCCATCAATTTGTGGTGATGGAGAATTGAGTTTTGGTGAATTTTCTGGTGTATATGGGCGGCAACAAACGTATCAATGTGAGGCAGTTGTTGGTGCAAATGGAGATATAATTCCAGGAGATTCTCCTGTGCAATTAGTTACGGCGGTAGGGGAGTCAACACAAATTGATCCACTTGGTTTTCAAACAACGGTGGTAAGTTCTTCTGTTCATGATGGTTTTTCTCTTTTTGGAAGAGATGTTGGAGGAGTTGCTGATTACTTTTTACAATGTGGATATACGGAATTTCAAACTCCTGTACTGGCTGCGGTGGATAGTGTTTCTTATAATGATTGTCCTCTTGAAGGAGGAGATGCTGCTAATGAGTTTGGTGTTTCATCAAATTCATGTTGTTATCCACGGATGAAGCGGGTAGAGGCATATCCTGAAGATGGTGCGGGATTGTCATCTGCACTTGTTTGTCGAAATACGTTTATTTCTTTTTCTTTTAATGGCTATCTTGATGAAAATTCTTTGCAAGGAAATGTTGTTGTAGCCAAGGGGCATGAGCGAGAAAATTTTAATTGTGCACTTGATGGACAAAATGCGGTTGCTGTTACAGATTTAGTATCTGATACGTTTGCATTTGCTGATCAATTGTTTGATCGGGTCACCCCTGATGATGGATTAATTCCATGGCTATGGTGGCATGTAAAACAATTGTTTGCTCGTGTTTTTGTGAGTGATGTTCGTGCTTCTCAATTTGCCTTGAATAATATTCATACGTGGTGTGCTGGCATGGTATCTGTTACTCCGGATATTCAGTATACATTTGGTACAGATAATAATGCTGTTACCTCTACTGTATCGTTGTATATTGATTCACTTCTTGATGAAAATGCCATGTATGCAGTAGTTCTCTCTGGTGGGCAAGGTGGTATTGTTGATCAACGAGGAGTTGGTATAAAAAATGCAAATAATGATGTATCGCTTGATGATAGTTTTGTGTTTCAAACGGGTTCTGATATTTGTAAGATTCAGAGTATTTCTGTTACTCCAAGTACATATACTTATTCTGCTCCAAATACGACGGCAACATTTACTGCCCATGTTGAAAGTACGAATGGTCAGCAAATTGCGTCTATTCCTGGACAATATGCTTGGCAATGGTCTTGGGGACCACAACAACATCCTGTTTTTGTTATTCCTGCTGATGGTGCTCAGGTTGATGGACCAACGACAACTATTGGTGTTACTACGTTAGAAGGAGAAATTGATGCCTTAGCTATTGCTCAGGTAACCGCTGATATTGATCCAAATCCTACCACGTCTCATATTGGACGAAGTTTTGCTGGCCCTACTCATTTGCAAGCAACTTTTTGTGAACGTCCATGGCCGCTTCGTGATGCTGATCAACAGGCATTTGATGATGAACAATATAATTTTTCTTTTCATTATTGTGCTGATAGTGGTCTTGGTGGTGTTACTGAAGATGATCTTCCATTTTTTGACATTTTTACATTTACTGAAAATAATAGAGAACAAGATGTTACTCGTCGGTGGTGTTCTGAACGAGGTGAAAATGATCACTTTGTGTGTGTTACTGATGCCGATTGTGCGGGAGAAACAAATGTTTGTGAAGATGTGGTGGAAAGAGTGAGTATTTCTGAAGGGGTGTTGCCACAGAGTACGCTAAAACGGTATTTGATGTTTAATGAGCAAAATGAAGATGCTATTGGTGTGCAGATATTTAAAAATCCTGATCGATTGGATCCACGGGAGTGGTATGCTTCTCAGGAAGTATCTGGTGGGCAATTTAGTAATATTTCTCAGTTTAGAGATACTCAAATTGCTAATTATCCTGCAATTACTGATGGTACTAATTATTATGTTCATGCGTTAAATAAAATTGATCATCCCATTGCTGCCTGTGGAAATACCACGGTGTGTAGTAATATGTATCATTTTAGTATTAATGATACGGCGCAAGATGGATCTCGAAACGTCTTTCAACAAATTATTGATACGCTTGCGTTTAATACGAATTTAACTGATTATCAATATTGTGGTGCTTCGGATTCAGATTTACCTGATTATTTGTATGTAAATACGCCATGTACCAATGATTTTGAATGTGCTCCTATTGTAAAAGATATTCAAACAAATCCGGCGCAATCAGGAAGATGTTCTCTTGCTACGGAAACGGTTTCTCCAGTGAATATTGCGGGATTTGTAGAAGATGTTGATTTTGTGGATGAAAATAATGGTTGGGCAGTAGGAAATGCTGGAGTCATTTTGTCTACATCAGATCAAGGTATTGGATGGGAAGAACAAAATAGTTCAGTTAGTGTTGATTTGTATGGCGTTGATTTTATTACTGAAAGTAGAGGAATCGCTGTTGGTGCTGAAGGAACTGTAGTGAAAACGGAAGATGGTGGTGCTACATGGACACGGGTGGCAGATACAGGAACACTTGATCGGTTAACGTCTGTTGATTTTGTAAGTGGTCAAGTTGGGTATGCTGCGGGAGATGATGGATCGTTTTTGCGCACGACTGATGGAGGAAATAGTTGGACACATGAGTCTCTTCAATATAATGAACAACAACTTTCTACGATTACGAATATTTTATTTATTGGAGAAAATAGGGGAATGGTGATAACAGATAATGGTCAACTTCTTCTTACTATGGATGGTGGTGTTACCTGGGAGGCAAAAATTCAGGAACAAGGGGTTTTTCATGATATATTCTTTATTGATAATTCAATAGGATGGGCTATTGGGAGTGATGTTGGATTATGGCGAACGCTTGATGGAGGAAATACGTGGAATTCACTTGATTACACTTTTGATGATAACAGTACTGTGAGAGGATCTCAGGCACTCGCTATATCATTTACTTCTGCGAGAGATGGGTTGTTTGCTGGTGCTAATGGATCTTTATATAGAACTGCTAATGGTGGACTTACTTGGGTATTTGTTGAACAAATTAATCATCCGTTGCGCGCGCTTTATTTCTTGCCTCAAAATGTTGGATTTGCTGCTGGAGGAAATTTTGATATTACTTCTGTCTTTGTTGGAGGAAATATTTGTGTTGCGAATAATGAATGTGTGGGTTCTAGTATTTGTGAAGGAGTCGTATTTGCGGATGTTGAACAATATGTTGCTCCCGATTGTAAAGCTGACCGAACAGAATTTTTGCATGATTGGCGAGTACAGCTTCCGGCACTTGGTTCTATTCAGCAGGCACTTGAGCGATATGTTGCACAAACAAATGTGTATCCTTCTCTTGAATCTGGAACATTTATTCCAAATTATACCAATTCTCGTTGGCCATCTTGGAATCAAACATTTGCTCAGACATTGGGTGCTGGTATTCCTCGTGATTCAGTAAATGATTGGACTTCTTGTGGATATTGTGAAGGAGCTGAAACACAATTTTGTACAGAAAATAGTGATTGTCCTGTACTAGATGGACAAGCTGGTACTTGTCGGACATTGGATTCACAAACCTGTTGGGATCCTGATGTCTTTACGTATGTGTGTCCTGCGTATAGTAATGTTTTTGAGTATGTATATCACAGAGAATCTGGTAATTACACATTGCATTCTTCTCTTGCCTATTTTGATTTGTCTGATCCTGTGGTGCAAGAGTTTATTGATCCTTCTACTATTGAGCTTACGCCGTATTGTCAGCCAAATGAGATTTTTAGTCCGTTTAGTGAACGGTGTGGTGATGGAGTGGTTAATTCTACCCTTGGTGAAAATGGTCAACCAAAAGAACAATGTGATCCTCCTGGTTCGGTACGAGTGAGCAATGTTGGGTTTGCTTCTGTTGAAGTTGGTTCTTGTAATTATGCTTTCAACAATAGTACGCAATGTGGTGTGGATGCCGATTGTCCTGCTGTGTTAGTACAAGTTGGTGATCAACAATATATGTCAGAAGGAGCAAAATCTGATACCTATTGTGCATGGCAGAATTCTCTTATTTATGGAGACATTCGGGATGGACAACTCGAAACGTGGAGTTGTACCCAAGATAGTGATTGTCGGTCAGCTGGGTTATATGGATTAGGAACAACTCTTGATAGTGCAAATGGTCAACTTGTTGATTATTTGGTGGAAGCAAATAGTGTTAATAATAATGATTTTCGTTGTGTGCGTCATGGATTACATGATGACTATGTTGATATTGCTCCTCGGGGAAGTATCTCCTGTATAGCTGGTGTTGCCGGTGAATTTACTCAATGTGCACCAGGATCATTGGCAACCGCGACTTGTACTGATTCTTGTACATTTGAATACGGTAGTTGTATTTCACAGTTTGCCTGTGGTAACGGTGTGGTAGAAGGGACAGAGTTGTGTGATGATGGTGCTGCGCTTAATGGTACTTTTGGTCATTGTAATGAAAACTGTTCAGGACGGTTTGCTGCGTTTTGTGGCAATGGTCAGCGTGATTGGGCAGATAGTAATAATAATGATTATCGAGACCCTGATGAAGTTGGACAAGAATTTTGTGAAATTGATGATTTTACTTCTACCGGATTTTGTAGTTCTAATCGGAGTGAGGTGTGTACGAATAATAGTGACTGTGGGTATTGTGTTTCCGATCCTGAATTATCTTGTGGTGAGTGTCCGCAAGATCCTATTACGTGTGATGAATTGCCCGGAACATGTCGTATTACGTATCAAACAGATGCTTATGGTAGTTGTGGTCAAGATGATGATTGTCGGGGACAAAAAGTAATTTCTAATACTCAAGTTACATTTGGGTGGATGGATGATTTGTTAGAAAGAGATAAATTATTCTTTTCTGATCAACAGTCTGTTTGTGTTACCAACCATACTGGTGCAGATGAAATGTTGGTTCAACGAACGCCAAACAATGGAGCCTATCCAGGAGCTTCTGTTATTTATGGATTTGGTTGTACGCAAAATAGTGAGTGTCAACAAGTTGATACCTATGCATCACGTGGTGATGCGGGAGCAAATACTCGGCTTGGGTTACTTCGTATTGATCTTAGCGTGCAAGATTCTACGGCTACCTCATATGGAGTGAGTGATGCGACGTTTGTCGATGCGGTATTGCCAAATACGAGTTGTAAAGCGCTTACTAATGTTGGATGGTTATATGATGGAAATGGATTTAGTATTGGTTCAAATTCATGTCAAGCTTCTCGAGTAAGTGTGTGTAGTAATAATACGGATCAACAGTGTCAATCTGCAGATGATTGTTCACTCTGTGATCAAGGATTGTGTTTGGCAAATACTACCTCTCAATATCATATTGAGCGAGAGTTAAGTTGTTCATGGGATTGTCAGAGTGTTGGAGGATATTGTGGTGATGGAATTACGCAATTTGAATTTGAAGAATGTGATGGTGGAGATGGGTGTAGTGCTGTGTGTACTCTTACCGAGAGTGCTCAACAAGAGCAAGGGCAACAAGGAGTAGATCCTGATCGTCCACGGTGCGGTGATGGTGTATGGCAACAAGATTATGATGGAGATGGACGAACTGACGAAGTTTGTGATCAAGGAGGATTAAATGGTATTTCTTGTACTCCTCAATATGGACAAAGTTGTAGTTATTGTTCCTATGATTGTCAGGCAGTGTTGGCGGTTGATCCGGTGTCATTTTGTGGTGACGGGCAATTGGACGAAGCAAATGAACAGTGTGAAACAATCGGTCAATCACGAATTGTTGTTCCTGGGCAAAATCCCGGAAGTGTAGAAGATGTCATTTGTGAAGATTTGGGTAACTATCAATGTAATAACACCTGTTCAGCACTTACGAATAATTGTGTTTCTTGTGTGGTGCTTGATGAACCACAAGGTGCTGAGCCTCGATTGGCAATGCTTAATCCAATGATAACAATTTCTACAGAGGGAACTTTTCCTGAAGATAGTTGGGTGGCATTAACGAATGTTCAATTATTTCGACCAGATGCAGCAGTTCCTCAATTTAGATGGGGAATGCGTTATCGGGGGCTTCCTGGATTTAATGAGGATGTGCATGGATTAAATTATGAGGAATCATTTACGCTTACAAATTTTCAAGATGCACATAAAACGATTGAATCTAATGTGCAGTGTAATGGACAATATTATTATGCCTTTAATACTGATGGACATTGTGATGGTGATTTACTTCAGCTTTGTGATGCTGATTTAGATTGCAATAATAATGGTCCTTGTAGATTTGGCTCTGATTATGCGCTTTCTTCTCAAGAGAGAAGTGAAGATTGGTATCGTCCATATCCAGTGAGTGTAAATGATGGTGAACAAAGTCCATATTATACCTATGTTGTTGATAGCGAGCCCACTAATATTGTGAATGAAGTCGTGGTTTCTCCTGCTGTTCCTGAAGGCGTGTATCGATTTGTTCTTCGATGGGGAAATACGGTTGCTGAAACAAATGCTCGATTGGGACTTGCTGTGTATAATTTAGGATTTCCTGATAGTCAAAAACAGATTGGGTATCATACGTTTGCGCCTGTTGCTGATTTTGCTCCATGGGCACATGATATTAAGTTGATGAATGACGTAGATTCTAATGATTATCGGTTTAATTATTGGTGGCCAACACAGGTGGACACTACATTGCAGCAACGAAGTGTCTTTTTGCATGATGTTCAGAGTTTGGATAAAACATTTATTCAAGCAATGACGATTGATACCAACGATCATTGGGGAAGTGGTGTCTGTCAAAATAATAATAATAGTTGTAGAACTAATAGTGATTGTGGAGATATATCGAATGATCCTACTGGAATTTGTGACTTTGATAATAGTGTGCAACCACTTCGTACCTTTGCGGTGTATGTGACGTCATTGAATGGGCCAATTACGCAGTATGATGATATGGAAATTTATGTGGATGTGTATGCGTACAAAGAAGGACAGGATCCTACATTCTCTTTGTTGAAACCTATTGCAACGTACAATATTCAAAGCGCGACAAAGAGTACTAATGCTCGTGCTCGATATTGGCATGTTGCTAATGTGGTAAAGATTGATACTACTGAGGATGGTTCTGGTGATAGTTATATTCTTGAATCACCAATTGAAGCATTCCCTGATGTGAGTGACTCAAACAATAATGGAAGTACAGAAGACTTTATTTTGACTTCTCATCCACAGGGATCAATTGAAACAGGATTTCAAGATATCCGTTGTAATACACCAGAGGAAAGAGAAATCTGCCAGCGGTAATTGTATATTTATGGTATAATAATGATATTCATTTATGGATCCACAACAGTTTGCACAATCAGTTCAACCTTCTCCAGAGCCTCCTGTCTCTCATCGTAGTACATGGTTGTTTGTGCTTGTTGCTGTATTGATACTTTTTGTGTTTGTTGTTGGTTCTGTGTTGGTTTTTCGATGGTTTTCTTCATCAAACAAGCAGACGGATGTGTCTGTGGAACAACCTGTGTTTGGTAATATTACTGTAGGAGATTCTCGTGTAGAAATACTTAAGGAAGATCCTATACCTGATGATCGAGATCGTGATGGACTCACTACCGAACAAGAACAGCAGTATGGGACGGATGAGTATGAATATGATACGGATGGTGATGGGTTGAGTGATTTGGAAGAAGTGCAAAAGTATCATACTGATCCCACAAATCCTGATACCGACGGAGACGGATTTTTTGATGGCTTTGAAATAATCAATAAGTATAATCCTAATGGTGATGGACCGTTAGA
>Ga0066639_10000692_pt1 | contig 29647 bp, 29 predicted proteins | sample CryGeyCG2114_010_2_FD_59504 | JGI IMG/M metagenome (GOLD analysis project Ga0066639, IMG submission 59504) | Groundwater microbial communities from aquifer - Crystal Geyser CG10_big_fil_rev_8/21/14_0.10 | ecosystem: Environmental > Aquatic > Deep subsurface > Groundwater | place: USA: Utah...
AATGTTCTCAAACTCAAGCTGACTGACCTTCCCGCCAAAGGCGGGACACTCTAACCAACTAAGCTACGAGTTCTTTTTTAAACAACAGCAGAAATTATACCAAATCCCTGATATAATGCATCCTCTTGAGATAATTGCCCGGCTAGATTATAATCCGTCTGGCAATATTTATTGAATTAGGAGTTAGCTAGAGTTAGTGATCAAAAAAAGAACATTCAGTCAGCGACAAGCACACGTGAATATCGTGGCCAATCGACAAATCAGAGACCTTCAGGTCAGAGTTTTGGACGAGCAAGGCAAATCACTTGGTGTGATGGATACCAGGGATGCCATGGAAAAAGCTTGGGATGAAGATAAAGATCTAATCCTGATCAATGACTCTCAAAAACCACCGATTACTAAAATTATTGATGCGGCAAAATACAAGTATCAAGTAAAACAGAAGAGGGCAGAGGGCAGAAAAAAAGCCAATATTCAAGAACTCAAAGAGGTGAGATTCAAACCATTTATGGATGATAATGACTTTGCGTCTCGCTTAAAAAAAGTTGTCGGTTTCCTGGAAAGAGGTGATAAAGTTCGTGTCACACTTCAATTCAGAGGCCGTCAAATCACGAAAAAAGAATTTGGAGAAAATGTTGTGGCCAAGGTGATCGAAGCCACCCAAGACATAGCTCAACTCGAATTTGAGCCCAAACTCATTGGTAAAAAACTATTAGCACAACTCACACCCTCCAAAAAAACAGCTTAATATTATTAGGAAAAATATGCCAAAACAAAAAACCAGATCCGGTGCCGCTCGAAGATTTAAAATTACCGCTACAGGCAAGGTGATGAGGCGAACACAGAACATGCGCCATTTAAGAAGAAAAAAAAGTAAAAAAGCCATCAGAGCTTATAGAGTCCCGGTTGAAGTTAAAGGCAAGTGGGCCATAAAAATCAAAAGAATGTTAGGCCTTGCCTAAACTAACAGAAAGTAAATTATGCCAAGAACAAAAACTGGTATCACTAGAAGACGTCGTCACAATAAAGTTTTAAGTCAAACAAAAGGTTTCCGTGGCGCTAATACGCGTCTGATCAAAAGAGCCAAAGAGGCTCTGCTTCATTCTGGTCAATATGCCTATATTGGTCGCAAACTAAGAAAACGAGATATGCGCAAGCTATGGATTATTCGCATTAATGCTGCCATCAAGTTGGCAGATGAAAAACTCTCTTACTCTAGATTTATTAATCAACTCAAAAAAGCTGGCGTAGCCTTAAATCGTAAAATGCTAGCCGAGCTGGCTGTCTCAGCCCCAGATTCGTTTAAAACCATCGTCCAGAAGGTGCGGGGCTAATAGCTAAGTTTTAAAAAAAATTTCAACTCCCCGCAAAAAAAGTGGGGAGTTTTTGTTGAGATGAACAATTAAATGAACAAAGCACCTGAGACTTGATACAATGGTGACCAACAAAACAAAACCTATGAATATTAAACAATTACAATCAGCCATCCATGAACTCAAACAGGCAGCTGTGAACGACGATTCTTTGGTGGATCAAAAACATCAAACTTTTTTGGGGAAAAAGGGTAAATTTAATCTTTTGGCCAAAAAAATTCTTGATTTACCTCAGGCAGATAGAAAAAAAGCCGGTCAGTTATTAAATCAACTCAAATCTGAACTAGAGAGCATTTTAACTCAATCTGTCACCAGTAAAACCCTGCAGTGGATTGATTTATCAATTCCGGGAAACAAACCCTTGGTTGGCCACCTTCATCCTATCTCACAAGCTATCGAAGAAATCAGTCGTATTTTCGAAAAAATTGGCTTTACTAGAGTTCGCTATCCAGAGGCTGATTGGGATTGGTATGCTTTTGAAGGTCTTAACATGCCTCCCAATCATCCAGCCAGAGATGAATGGGAGACATTTTTTGTCGACGTTCCCGCAAACCCCGAGTATGGCAAACTTGTTTTAATCCCGCACACTTCCAATGGTCAGGTTAGAGAAATGGAAAGACTTCATGGTCAACCTCCTATCCGCATGATAAATATCGCTCGCTGTTATCGTCGTCAGCAAGATGCCACCCATACCCAAATGTTCCACCAGTTTGAAGGTTTAGTGGTAGATAAAGGCATCAATATTCAACATTTAAAAGGCACTCTTGATCATTTCGCTAGTCAATTTTATGGTCCGGGCACTAAAAGCCGTATCCGCCCTTTTCATTTTCAATTTACAGAACCATCATTCGAAGTTGATTTCTCTTGTCACATATGCCAGGGTACCGGCAAGGTGGGTAAGAATAAGTGTCGATTTTGTAAATCCGGTTGGCACGAAGTGGGTGGGGCAGGCATGGTTCATCCCAATGTGCTTAAAGCTAGCGGGATTGATCCCGCTCAATACACCGGCTTCGCTTTTGGTTGGGGAGTCGAAAGAACTTACTCGCTCAAAGATGATTTAAATATCGACGACATCAGACTTATTTATTCAAATCAGGCAAGTTTCTTAACACAGTTTTAATATGAATATTCTCATTCCTCACAACTGGCTACTTGAACATCTGGAAACAAACGCCAATCCCAGCGATATCCAAAGGGAGTTATCTTTGGCTGGTCCATCTGTAGAAAGAATTACTCAAGATGGTGGTGAAGCCATTTATGACATTGAGGTCACAACCAACCGAGTCGATTCAATGAGCGTTCGGGGTATTGCCAGGGAAGCGGCAGTCATCCTCAATCAAGCTGGCTTTAAATCCAAACTCAAACCCCTATCTATTCCTGTTCCTCATGAAACGAACGTTTTACGATTACCAAAAATATTTAACAAACCAGAATTGTGTGGACGCATCATCTGCGTAATTCTAAGTCATGTACAAAGAACTCCCACCCCCGATTGGATGGCCAAAAGGCTCAAACAAACAGGAATGAATGTTCACGATTGCGCTATTGATATTACCAACTATGTGACTCACGAACTTGGTCATCCTTGCCACGCTTTTGACTGGGACAAACTCGTGGCTACCGGTGGCGAAATTAGAGTAGAGGAGGCCAAAAAAGGTGAAAATTTTTCTACTTTAGATGGCGAAACTTTTACAACAGTTGGAGGCGAAGTAGTTTTTAAAAATAGTCAAGGAAGAATTATTGATTTGCCATCAATTAAAGGTACTCAGAATACCTCGATCGATGATCAAACACAAAACGTTTTATTGCTGATGGAATCAATTAAGGCTGCGAAAGTTCGCTTTGCTAGTATGACTCATGCTATTCGCACCACAGCAGCCCAGCTTATGGAGAAAAACGTTGATCCTCATCTAGCCGAACCAGTTCTCAAAAGGGGCATTCAGCTCTACCAAGAACTATGTTTGGCTGAAGTTGCCAGTCCAATTTTTGATGAGTTTCACAATTCCAGTCCACCTCGCCCAGTTATTACTCCCATGGTAATTTTTGAAAAATACTTAGGCATAAAACTTTCTCAGACTGCTATTTCGACAATTTTAATAAATCTTGGCTGTCAAGTTCAGCTTGATGAAACAAAAAGCAATCTCGTGGTCCAACCACCTACTTTTAGACCCGATCTGACTATTCCGGCTGATATTGTGGAAGAGGTGGCCAGAATTTATGGATATCACAATTTACCTAGCCAGCTCATGACAACGGCCATTCCCACAATCTATCCAAAACATACTAACTTTGATCTTGAAGAAAAAGCCAAAATATTTTTAAGTTTGGTCGGGTGGCAAGAAGTCTACACTTACTCGCTTGTCTCAAAAATTCAAGCCGAAGCTTCTGGACTTGCAGCAGGTCGCCACCTCAAACTTCAAAACCCACTGACCGAAGATAAAGTCTATTTACGCAGAAGTTTACTCCCTTCGTTAATTGAAGTTTTAAACCAAAACCCATTGGAAGCGCATTATTCAGTCTTCGAGTTGGCCAATATCTACCAACCACAAACAGATAATTTGCCCAAAGAAGAATTAATTCTAGGCTTAGCTAGTCATCAGACAGCTCGTCAAGTGAGGGGCGCAGTTGAGGCACTGCTGGATTATTTATATGTTGATGAGTATGAGTTTATACCAAATCAAGATCAACAAATAACAATGATTTACGCATCAGCTCGCGGTCATCAAAATAAGTATAAGCTGGGTACTTTAGCTATCAAAAGTGATCTGTGTTTAGTTGAACTTGAATGGAAGAAAATTTTGGCAGTAGCCAATACCCATCCCCAATACCAAGTTGTATCATCTTTTCCAAGTGTCGTTGAAGACCTGACATTTATTCTTCAACCAGATCAGTCCGTGGGACCAATTATGCAAACGATTAAACTGGTTTCCCCGCTTATTGCAAACGTTGCGTTCGTGAATCAGTATGAAAAAAATACTACTTTTAGAATTGGTTACCATGACCCGAATCATTCTCTAAGTTCCGATCAGCTTAAACCAATCCGCCAAAAATTAGTCAAAAAAGTGGAGCTAACTCACTCGGCTAAATTAGTAGGCAAAGTTTAGATATTAATAAATATTGATAAGTTAGAGTGCTCATACTATCTGTAGGCTTAGAGCAGATTGTTCCATTAGCAGGCGAAGATCTTTCGAGGCAAGCTTGATTGTTCTGTTGTGCACGCCAGCATTAATAAATAATATCTCTTGCTGAAGTAGATTGCTGTCAAAAACAACTGGATAAGCACCACTATATCCAAAAGGGGAAAGTGCTCCGATTTCAATTCCTAAATTTGATTTAACTTCCTCTGGAGAGGCTAACTTAATTTTTTTTGCCTCCAAAAGGTTGGCAATCTGTTTAAAATCAACTGGCTTATTTCCAGTCCATACAACCAAACAATATTCATACTCCTTTTTTGATTTGTACATCCGAGCAAACAAAACCTTCACACCTTCTTCAGGTGAATTACCACAAACTTCACAAGCTTGTTCCATGGTATAAACCGGTTCATGTTCAATCACGGTAAAAGATAAACCTTCTACCTGCAATTTATCAACAATCGCTTGAAAAACATTATCGGCTGTCATACTGACTGAATCATGCTGCAACTGATGTTTCGGTGGCATAAGAAACATTTTATCAGGCGCTTCAATAGCTTGACTGAGCAACTTTTGCCGATGTTTTCATGGCCAATGAATATACTTCTATAAATCCAGCACTGGAATTTTGATTAAATTTACCGTTTTTATTAAAAGTAGCCAGATCAGCATCAAAAAGCGAAAATGGTGAATTGACACAAACAACATCCGATCGACCCTTGAACAATTTGATCCTAACCTTTCCAGTCACTGTCGTATTCATAGAGTCAATATAGACATTTAAATGCTTCATAGTTGGCTCATACCACTTGGCGCTGTAACAAAGATATGCCCACTTATGGTCAATGGTTTCTTTCATTTCATTGGCTGTTTGAGTATTAACCAATTTTTCTAAATTATAATGCGCCTGTGTAATGACATGAGCGGCTGGTGACTCATAAACGCCTCGGACCTTAAGTCCAACTAACCTATCTTCAATAAGAATGGTATATCCAACACCATGTTTACCAACAATTTTGTTGGTTGAAGTTATAAGATGGGCAAGCTTCATCCTTTTTCCATTGAGAGCGATCGGAATCCCTTGCTTAAATTCAAGTTCTAAATATTCAGCGGTATCAGGAGCATTTTCGGGTAAAGTCGTGACTTGTAAAATTTTATCTAATTTAGGTTCAAGCTTAGGATCTTCAATCTCTCCTCCCTCGCCAGTCACACCCCACATATTATCATCCCAAGAGTAGGAAACACCTTTCTTTGCTTGTGCAGTTTCGATGTTATGCTTGGCTGCATAAACTAGCTCCTCATCCCGACCCATACTCCATTCCCGCACTGGAGCAATGATTTTCATATGGGGATCCTCACAAAGTATTGAACTTTCAATACGTACCTGATCATTACCCTTGCCTGTAGCACCATGAGCAATAACTTTTGCTCCCTCAGCATGCGCAATTCCAACAGCTTTTTTGGCTAAAAGAGGCCTGCCAATTGGCGTACTCAAATGATAATCTCCTTGATAGCTTCCATTAGCTTTAATAGCTTGTGAAATATATTGCTCAGCAAACTCATCTTTGCAATCAAGCACAATGGCTTTTTTAGCGCCTAGTTTAAGAGCTTTCTGCTTAATAGATTCAAGATCATCCGCTTGCTGACCAATATCGACTGTTAAAGCAATAACTTCCGCATGATAATTGTCCTGGATCCACTTCAACATGACTGAAGTATCCAAACCCCCGGAGTAGAGCAATACCACCGAATTAACTTTCTCTCCCTCATGTACTTCGTGCGAAGCGACTTTGATGTAATTTGTTTTTATCTGCATATGTTTCCTTATTTCTGAATTAATAAATTTATTACTTTTCCAAAGGTTTTTTTTCTTTGCTTCCAACGACGTTTTTCTTCTCTAATACGCTGAAGCGCATCTGTTAATTGAAGATTTCCAGTCGAACCTTGAGAAATTGCTTGTTTGAGCAATGAAGCAACATTAAAGTCTGGAATTTGGTTCAAATGTTTTTTGACATATATGTAGGCTTTTCGAAAAGGCAGACTTTTTTCTTGTACAAGCATGTATGCCCAGTGCGCAGCAAATAGTTCTTTGGGAATATGTTTTTGAATCTGCTGCTCGTTAACAGTTATTGAATAAATGAAAAGACCTGTGATCTTGATAGAAGAAAGAGTCGTCTCAACTGCCTTCATGAGATTACCTTTTATTTGTTGCATATCCCGATTGTATCCAGAGGGAAGGTTGCCAACAGAAGTACTAGATCCTAAACCAAAGGCAATGGTTTGATAATATTTTGCTCGGATGAGTTCTAAAGCGTCCCAGTTTTGTTTTTGCGGCATGATACTGCTACCAGTACCAAGACATTTTTTAAAAGTAATAAATGAAAAAGGCTCAGTGGTAAACAAAAGACTATCCGAGGCAAATTTATTTAAAGTCGCCATAACTTGAGAAAGAGCATGTATAACAGTGACCTCAATTTTACCTCTCGAATTTTGACAATATAAAGCATTATTTTGCACTCTTGCAAAACCAAGAAGTTTGGCCGTGTATTTTCGGTCGATGGGCAAAGTGACTCCATAAGCAGCTCCAGACCCAAGGGGGGATTGGTCATTGAGTGAATAAGCAAACTCTAAAATTAAAAGGTCGTCGAGAAGACTCTCTGTAAACGCGCCTAACCACAAACCAAATGAAGATAGCATCGCAGGTTGCATATGAGTCATCCCAGGAAGAGGAATATCTGATAATTTTTTGGCTTGCTTCAAAAAAATTTCTGCCAATTCCAATACATTGAGAGCAACATTAATAAGTTGAACTTTGGTATATAGTCTGGTATCAACCAAAATTTGATCATTGCGAGACCTACCTGTGTGCAGCTTAGCACCAGATTCTGGGAATTTCTGGGTTAGATCGTTTTCAATCCTAGTGTGCACATCCTCATCACCTGGCTTCAATAAATACTTATCTTTTTGGTAATGATCCAAAATCTCCAACAAACCTTTCCGAATGTTCTCAAAATCTTTTTTTCCTATTAATTTCTGCCTGGCGAGCATATTGGCGTGAGCCAGAGAACCATAGATATCAAACCTTACCAGATCTTGATCCCACAACACGTCTTCTCCCGATGTATATAGTTCAACAAGCTTATTGATATTTGGTGTGTCTTGCCAAAGTTTTTTTGTCATATTTCTTCGTTATTTTTCACTCTTATAAACACAAAAACGCCCCTTTACCTACCATCTTGGTAGACAAAGGGGCGTTTTCAGAAACGCGTTACCACCCTTTTTCTCTAAGTAATTTCTTACTCAGACTCATCAACCTGCTCTGTTTAACTCAAAAGTGAGTGACACAGGTTTGGAATATTTACGAATTCCAATCGGTCTCGATTTTGCGAGACTCCGTACTCCAAGAGTTTGTCGAGCGCGACTTCGACTCAAACGGATTAATATGTTAAGAATGTTATTCTATTCAACCTGGTTCAAAAGTCAATGATCAGTCGCAGAGAGCCTCTATAGCACCACTCCCTGTTCCAATAGTTTCTGTTTCCGTCGCAAGACTGCTTCTATAGCTTCACGAGGTTTGTAAAGATACTGAGCCAGTTGCTCCAACATTTGGAGATTTATCCCCTCAACAATCTGCAAAATTTCCACTGGTAAAGCCATACCCCTTAAAGCTCTGCGAATAACACTTATTTGTACAGAAAAATCTGTGCCCTGAACAAAACTTAACCCGTTGTCCGTTACCTTTACACCTGCGTCGGGAAGAAATAATATATCATTGGAAGTTCTATCAACAAGACCGGCCAAATAATCCAAAACGGCTATCTGAAACCAAGTCAAATTTGGCCTTAGTGATTCATAGAAATAATGGTGTTTAACTTCGACCCCATCAAAAAAAGGGCTAAGTGCGCCATGATCATCAGCATCTAAAGAAAAAGGAACTGTAGGTACAGCTATATCCCAACCTAACATTTGGCAAAACTCAGCATAAGCTATTTTGTGTCGCACCTCATAAGGTTTAGGTATTCTGACATCAAGAGTCAAACAAACACCTCTTTCTGGATAATAAATTGCCTTAGACTTTTTTCCTGATTGCTCAATTTCGAGAATCAGTGAAAAGTTTCCAGCACCACCCCGAACCTCGATAAATCGAACCACTTGAATTGCATCAGAAAAAATTAGAGTGCTTCCCTCAATTGGTTGCATATATTACACAGGATTCGTATAAACTATGGGCATTATATATTATATTTGATCTGGAATCGACCAACGAATAAAAATTAAAAAAACGGCAAAATCATCTAATCTAGAGATTAATTTAGAGTGTTTGACAAATAAACGCACAAACACTATGGCTTCTTGTAAAATTAATAATATAATCTTGATCACCTTTCTTAAGAATGTCTTATTTGGATGAGGAAAGTAGTATTAAATTAGATTTAGTCTTAATATAGGTTTTTTGTGGAAACAGTAAAACGAATCAATACAGACGAACTATCTGAGCACGGATTAGATAGAATTGGCGAACTCAATCCTTATATTACATTATTGTGTGATTTACGATGTAAATATTGCTATATGTACGACTTTCTATCCCAAGACGCCCTAGATATCATGACTACTGATTTCTACTATAAATTGGTCACACATTTTGCAGATGAATATGACGGTCTTGACAGACATACATTTCTGGGTGGAGAACCAACTCAACATCCTTCAATTACTGAATTTGCAAATTATGTTGGAGGACTTAAAGTCAAAGAAAGACGAATGACAACTAATGGAACATCCACTCATAAACTTAGATTAGATGAGCTTGAACCTGATGTATTTGACCATGTATCTGTTAGTGTTGATGGTCACAATAGTCAAATTAATGATGTGACGCGAGGAGTCGGAACATTTAGAAGAATTGTGTCAACACTCGCCGAATATCGTGAAGCTGGTATACGGACAAGTGTAAATTACACCGTGACAAGCAGAAATATTAATGAAGTTCTAGCGGCTCCTTCATTTTTCTATGCACTTGGTGTTAGTATAATAAATTTTCATGTTGTATCGAACATTGGGAATACAATAAATAATCAAGAATTAGGATTATGCGTTGACCCTCTTGAATGGATACGCCAAAGAAATCTATTAATGGAAACTAGAAGTTTTCCAGGGATAACTTTGAGAATTCCATATATGTACCTCACTGAAGAAGAAATAAAAAATCTTGGCTATATCCCCATTCAGGAAAAGAACTATCACTCTCCAAACGGCGGTTACCGATTAATAGTTTTTCCACCAACAGGCAAGGGGAAAGGCTACTGTTATATGTCAGCAGATCTAATTGGGGGTGAGAATGCACACATAGCCAAAGTTGACAGCGAAGGTACTTTTCACTGGAATCACGATCCTAGAAATGAGTGGACTGAATACCAAAGAAGTAAGTCAGCGAACGTATCTAGTGACCTAAGAGGCGAGAAAGTGTATGCTACTTATGGGGTAATTCCTGTGTCAGTTTCATACAAAAAAACATTAATTTTTCCCCAAAACAATACTCCTAACACAGAAAAAAGATCGTAACGTTAATGCAACAAATTTATCTTAATTATTGTCAAATGTGCGGAAAAAAATTATTTCTAAATGATAATCGTTCTAAGTATTGCCTCAAATGTAATTTTTATTATTACTCTTTTCCTACCGCCTGTGTTGTATTACTCTTATATACTGACTCTGGTGACTATTTATTTATTGAAAGATCGAAAAATCCAGATAAAGGTAAACTTGATTTTCCCGGATCATTTATCAGAGTTGAAGAAACTGCAGAAATTACTTGTAAACGTGTCGCATTTGAAGAAATTTCTCTTTCAAACTTAGATTTAGAGTATTTTGGCTCATCTCATGATTACTATGGAAATGATAAGAACATTCCCATTATTTCCTTGCTCTTTACGTCTAAAATAGATGATAGCACTATCAAAAGAATATCTCCAAAAAATGATGCCTCTCGCGCCATATTCCTTTCTAAAAAGCAGGTAAATAATTCAAAACTAGCATATGCATCCATGATTGGCGAAATTGAAAAATTAGAAAATTATATATTAGGAAAGAAGGCTAGTTCATGATTAAAAACAGAATTACTTATTCAAATTTTTCAGATTGGAAATTTTTTGTAGTTCAAGCTAAAGGAAGCTTGTTGTGGACAAAAGAAGGTCAGCGTCTGATTGATTTTACGTCTGGATGGAACGTAACAAATCTCGGCTGGAACAATGAGGAAATAATAAATGCAGCTCAGGAACAATTGAGTTTTTCGTCATATGTTCCTATGTGGTCTTCATGTCATATTCAGGAAAAGTACGCTAATGCATTGACCAATGCGCTTCCAACTCAATTGAGTGCAATTATTAGAGCTACTGGGGGAACTGAAGCAAATGAAGTTGCCATTAAATTAGCTCGTTCATATACGGGACGTAAAAAAATAATTGGTTTTAAAGATACTTACCATGGTCAATCTTTAACCACAATGTCCATAGGTTTTAGGCCAAAAGATACAAAAGCTATAGACCCTATGGTGCCTAAGTTTATCCAAATGGAATATCCGTACGCACAAACAAAGAATATTGCCGAACAGAAAGATATTCTGGACAACTTTGCCTTATCATTAGAACAACTACTAAAAAAGAGTGACGTTGCAGGCATGATACTTGAGCCTGGCATGATTACAGGGTGGGGTTCATGTGGCATTGCGCCAATTGGATTTCTGCAAAAAGTGCGAGAACTAACAAAAAAATATGGTGTGATTATGATACTAGATGAGGTCGGAACTGGCTTTTCAAGAATCGGATCACTATTTGGATTTCAACTTTACAACGTGATTCCAGACGTTATTACTTTTGCCAAGGGCTCGTGCAATGGTGTTGGTGGAATTGGTACAGTGGTGTCAGCAAAAAACATCATTGAACCTACTATTTCAAAAGCAAATTACACTTCAACTTTTGGTTGGTCACCGGTCTCTTGTGCTGCGGCATTGAAAACTCTAGAGCTTCACATTAAACATAAAACTTGGAAGGAGTCACAAGTCAAGGGTAAAACAATCATTAAAAAAATTAAAAACTCCATCAAACGATATACTGACTCGGTAAAAGTTTTTGGCATAGGGATGGAAATAGGTATTAATTTTATTGATACAAATAATAAATCTAAGGAAGAGATTGCCCAAGATGTGGCTAACAAGGCTTTTAAAAAAGGCTTACATATTGTAGACAGCGGCGAAGGTAATATTCAGATTATGCCTCCTATCAACATAGAACCAGAGTTGTTACAAGAAGGACTCGAAATATTAAATGAGTCAATACTTGATGTAGTCGAAAAATTATAATGAATATAGAGGAATTCTCCAAGTCAATACTTGAACAAATTGATAATAATAAACTTGAGATAGTGAATCTTCTTAAAAAAATTGAAGACTTACAGACAATCGAATATGAAATTAAGCATGTAACTAATACCCTTCAGCACTTATCTGTACAAGAAAAATTTCTTGAGAGTGGGTCATTTAACAGATTGGCAGTTTTTATGCCTATCAATCTGCCTCTGTACTCTCTTTTTCTATATGCAATTATTCCAGGATATATGTTTAAGAAAGTATATATAAAATGTAACACTATCCTTTATTCTGTGATCTTAAAAATAATTAAATTGTTAAAACTAGAAGACCTAAACTTATCATGCGAAGTGATTAACACTAATAGAGAGGTTTTTCTAGAAGGATACGCTGCTGCATCTGATGTTATTGTATTTACAGGACAGTATAAGAATGTTACTAACATTATTGCTAAATTACCAAAAAAGATTATTATTTATTTCGGTTATGGGATAAATCCCATAATTATTCTAGACAACACAAACTTAAAATCCATAGCTGATACGGTTATTAAATCTAGAACTTTTAATAATGGCCGAGATTGCATGGCGCCAGATTGTATCTTGGTACGAAAAAGTATTTGTAATGAGTTTATTGACCTGCTAATTAGTAAACTGAAAATACTTATGATTGGAACAGATAACTTGACCTCAACCATCCCAAAATCATTGTCTGAAAAAAAACAAATTAATATAATATGTAAATATATTATTAGTAACAAAAATGATATTGTCTGGGGATGTCAACCAAATTTGAATAATCTAACCGTTAATCCTCTAATTCTTAAAAGAAACATTAGTAAAATCAATATTATTGAGTTTTTTAGCCCTGTTTTTAATATCTTTTATTTTAACCGCACAAGCGAGATCAAGAAGCTGCTACAAACAAAGGAGTTTGATGAAAATTCAATGTATACTGTAGTGTTTTCAGGTAAAAAAATAGATCAAGTAATACAACCTAACCACGTAGTCACATTCAATGTTCCAATCGAAAACGTTGATGATGGTAATCAAGAGTTTGGGGGATATGGAAAGAAGGTCAATTTTATCTACAACAATGGTGTTTACACCTACGGACCTATACTTATCAGTAAGAAGTTGTATAACATCAAACATGGAAAATATACTCAGGCGACCAGATCTAAATAATAGCGAATTTAGATGTGAAAAACCATTTTTTCTGCCGGCAGAATTCGATGAAGGCTGTTTGCTCCCAGCCTATCAACAAATTAATTATCCTAATCCATTTGTAGTTACTGTTTATTTTGGGGGAAAATATGGAGAAAGACTTGATCCTCAGTTATTCAATTACGACACTTTGAAGTTGCGAATGTATGAACAATATCCTAAAGGAGACGTGTTTGTTCTTTCTGTTGATAGTCCTTGTGTATTTGAAGTCAAAACAATTGTCGACTATGAGACAATAAATCGAAAAACATTAAAAAGAAGATCTGGAGATACTACGCCAGGACCTTCATATAGCCCCTTGGTTTCTGGTCTCGTTATAAGGGCTCTTGCAAATCAACAATTTGAGTATTTTGATACAAAAGGAAATGATGAAGTAACTCAAGAATTGATAAATATTGCCGCAAGACATCAACCGGAAAAGATTATTCCCTTGGCAGCTACTGCATATAAAAGATCACATTATTCCAAAAATGGTGAAAGATTAACCATTGATCGTGATTTATCTTATTATGAGTGCATTCAAGTTGGCTCAGATCTCGTTTTCGTTCGAAAACTCAGATCAGTTTTGCCAATTGTAGAGGTCAAGCATGATCAAAAGGTAACCACTTCTTATTTTGAAAAATATTTGATGAATCCAAGCATTGTTCCTCTGAAACCAAACGAAACGAAGGGAGTAAGATTAAGAAAAATGCTCCTTGAGGAACAACGACTTTTATATCTTGAGCCAGAACTTGATTTAAAAAGTGAAGAGGAATGGACAGTCATTGAAAGAGAGTTGAAGCTTGATACTACAACTGATCCTAGGGAATATCTTGCGACACTCGAAATCCAAGAGGATGATATTTCTTTAGGCATCTCGGTAAATGACATTACATATCAATACTTTTTCCTTGGAGGAGAGTGCTCCGTTTGTATAATGAGTCGAGGTTTAGATTCCAACTTTCCGAGAGTTATTAAATATAAAAAGGATATCGAAAATAAAAATGGCGTTTTAGTTAGAGAAGAGTCAGTTATTCCTTACAGTGAAAAAAGTCTGACAGCAATACTCGCTGAACTAGGAATAAATTCTATTAAACCTAGAACATCTCCAATTTTTTCAAGACAAAGATGTGAAAGAAAAATATACTTTCATAGTTCAGGTAACGTTTACACAGTATATGCGGATCACTGTTCCGTTGAAGAAATAGACCCAAGATATAACGAAAAGACATGGGTACCTCTCGATCAAATTGAGATTGAATATGAGGGCAAAATAGTTACAGGTCAGGAAACAGTAACCGATAATTGCTCCGACTTGCTTGACAATGAGTTTGAGCTTGTAGCTACAATTATTTTTGAAACTGCGACGTTGGCTGGTTTAGATCCAAAAAATCTAACAACTCGAAAATATGATTGGATTAGCTGTCAATCGTAGGACAACAAGGAATGAAAAATAAACTCAAAAAACTTCTATATGAATTATTGGCTTCGCAATACTCGTTTTTAACCATTGATGATGTAGAACTAGTTATTCCAGAAAGGTTATTCCATGGAGACATTAGTTCAAATATTGCTTTTAAAATCGCATCAAAAACAAAAAGATCAATAAGTTACGAAACCAACATTATTATTTCGCTGATCTCAAAAGATTTAAAATTGTCTAAATATATATCTAAGGTTTCTCTGGGCGGTGCTGGTTATATTAATTTTATTCTAAAATCTAAGCCAATTATTAGGGCTTTATCACAATGTAGTCATAATAATTATCTTTCCAAGTTTATAATTATTAGAACTTCCCCCTGTTCTAAACTTATTAGTGCGAAGAGTCTTGAATTAATTAATTCATCGAAACTACTATCGTTAGTAGAAAAAAAAATAAATAAAATACCCATTTTAAAAATGAAATTAAGCATGAATCTGGCTATAACAACATTGAATAAACTAGGGAAATTAGACGACAAAATAAATATTCCAACTATACGATCTACTTCTAATGAATTTTTTCCAATGGTTCTTCAGAGAGTTGACGGATCATATACTAAATACGCAATTCTATTGACGCACCTTCTTAGTTGCAGGAGTTCAGCAAACTACATGATTATTGATAACTCCACCAGCAAACAGCTAAGTTATTTTATCAAGACACTATCACCACTTTTCAACAAGAAACTATTCAATAAAGTAGAGGTTGTAAATAAATCCGTCCTCTTTCATATATTAAAAAATACTACAAAAACGATAAACGCACGTATCAATAAAATTGTCTTGATAAATAATAGAGATCCTTCAAATAATCTAGATGTGTATGAAAGGAAAATTGGTTTGCACTTATTAGATTTTTTTGATAACATTGGTTGCAATAGACCAAGCGATACATTAAAAAATATTCAGGAAAGAATGGAATCTATAAATAAACTAATTACAATTAAATTGTCACATTCCAGTGATTTGAAAACACCAATAATGAAGACTTTAGTCACTCAATCATGGATAAGCTAATTATTCTATTAAAATTTCCTAAATAATTCTTTATCTAGCTATTTTTTTCTTCAAATCTATATATTGAAAATCGTAATTACCAAACATGAGAATCAGACCAGTTAGTTGAAACTTAATTACAAGTTATAATAGATAACCTGCCAGTCTGATAAATTAGATGATAAATAATAAACATCAACAAAAATTGATCAAAGTTTTGATCCAAATTTTATTTGTAGTTTGGCTGATTTACTTACCTATTAATCTATTCTGGAAATTTAATGTTGACTTGGCCTATGTGAATGGCCGATTGGTTGACTACTTGATTCCCAAAATCTTTGTGACTGATGTGCTGATGGCAAGTTTTATCTTTATTAATTTAACCCAAAAAAAAATCAGGCAAAAAATTGCCGGAACCATCAAAAACTTTTTAACTGAACCCAATGGATTAGTGATTATTATATTTTTTATTGTCTTGGGCATTAGCCAACTCCTAGCTCAACATCAATTAATCGCCACTATGACCTGGATGAGACTGGCCTTAATCACTGTTTTTGGTTTGACATTTTTTTGTAGTCACTCAATCACCAAGCCGGTTGTAAATCTAGGCATAAGCCTGAGTTTTCTGATTCAAATTGGAATCGGCTTATTTCAATTTTTTAAACAAATACCCCTGGCTCCGTATTGGGTACTGGGGGAGAGCAGAATCAATCAGGTAATTGATATTGCTAAGTTTGTTTGGTTGGGTCAGGAAAGAGTACTGGCATACGGCAGTACCGCTCATCCCAATATTTTGGCAGGCGTAGTCGTCATTTTTAGTCTGTGGCTACTTGAATCAAATAAACGCGTGAGGCTTTGGCCCTGTCGGTTTGAGATCTCTCACGTCACACTCAATTGGCTCATTACAATTTTGAATCTAATTGTCCTGATTATAACTCAATCATGGAGTGCCGGTTTAGGTTTGCTCATCGGCTGGAGTTGGTTAAGGTTTAAATCAAATCGGTCTGAACAAACCAACAAAAGAGCGTTTTCGATTTTAACTTTGGTTTTTCTATTTCTCCTGCCATTTATCATCCATCAAGCAGCACTCGTCTGGCCCAGTAACTCACTGGTCAGACGCGATTACTTAAACCAGTCTGGTTTAATTGTCTGGCAAAACCAACCAATTTTAGGAATTGGTTTGGGTAATATCACCGCTCACATTGAAAAACCGGCTCTCAATAAAGAAGTGGTTCGGTTTGTTCAGCCACCTCATCAGGCCGGTTTGGTCTGGCTGTCCGAAACTGGTTTAATCGGCCTTTTCCTTTTGTATTTGCTCATCAAACAACTCATTCGTGCTCACCACCAAACCGCTATTCCCGCTTATTTAGTGGCTCTGCTACCCATAGCCGGTTTAGATCACTATTTACTCACCACTCAAACAGGCTTATTACTTTTGTGGCTCACCATCTTCTCATTGTTGAAAACAAACAATGTTAAATTAATTTAATAGCTCTTACTTTGCAGGACATTCGCTCCAAAAAAATTTACTAATTATTAAAATACTTTCTAAAATTTAACTTGAGAAATCAATTGAACGGAGTGTATGAGATCAACACATCCTACCTAAGTCAAGCTTAAAGATTGGAGTTGAGCGAATCAAGTGAGCTTTACTATCTTGAATCAAAATTTATATGAGGCGAACGTATCCGTGAGATGTGATTTCTTGGGTAAAATAAAGTATTGGCTTTTAATCATAAATGTCCTGCAAAACCAGACTTATAAAGTTTATAGTAGTGAGAGAATATTTAGGGGTGAGGAGTAGCTGAAGGTATTGGCAGTGTTATGAGGGTCGGAGTAGGGGAAGGGATCACAACTGGCACGGGAGTAGCGGTGGGCGGCACGGCGGTGGGTTGCGGAGTACTGGTGGGCTGAGGTTTTTCCCACGGTTGACCTCCAGTCCCAATCCTAATAGTATCACTTGTTTTTTCCTTGCCAGATCTAGAATAGGCCTTGGCATATAACTCATGCTGGCCGCCGCCAAAATGAACTTTACTCTCATATTGATAAGAGTTAACAGTTTCTCGTTTACTGCCATCAACAAACAATTCAATTTTCTCAATGCCATCGCCAGCATCAGCTTTAATTTTGACATCAACATCTTCCTGACTAAATTCTTGTTTATCATTAGGTTGTTCAATGCGCACAAATATTTCCGACTGATCACCACAGTACTCCGTTGGAGGATGATAGCGGCTGTCATCCGAACTTGCCACCCAAGCATCAATGCCAATTTGCCAACGATTCTTTCCATCCTGACTTAATGGATCATCTTCCCAAAACGTCAAGAACTCTTTTTCGTCATAATCCCCAGCTGCGATTCTGGCTTCGGTGGCAAGTTTATTTTCACCTCGGCATAACTTCAGCTTGGCATGATAAGGATCTTCTCCCGAAGGGGTTGAACCCCGAATAGCAATGTCTTGCCTAGCTGGAAAATCATCGTGAGATAAGTAGCCCGAAACTGCGTCCACAGATACTTCATCGATACCTTCCGGTCTCACCCAAGCTGGAGAACCAAAACCATTATCTAAGGCAAACAACATCACATTTCTCCATAGGGGGGTGGCGCCGGATGTTCCGGAAGCCACACTTTTCATAGGAGAATTGTCGTTATTGCCCACCCAAGCTCCCACCATTACTTCTTGGCTCCAACCGATGGCCCAGTTATCACGCTGATCATTGGTGGTACCTGTCTTGACTGCAATATTTGGATTAATATTTAAGCCTGACCTGGTCCCAAAAGCAATCGCCCGAGCGTTATTATCAGAAAGAATGTCATTGATTAAATAGGCTTCTGTAGGTTGCATAACTTGTCGACCCGGCTCTGGTTGGTTATGAAAAATAACTCGGCCATCTTTATCTTTAACTTCAAGAATTGAAACTGGCTCAACCCGGTAACCCCCATTGGCAAAAGCACTAAAAGCTGTCACAGAATCAATTAAATGAACTTCGCCTCCACCTAGAGCCACGGATAAACCTAAACGCCGCATATTTTCTTCCGTCGGTTCCAAAGTCTCAAAACCCAAATCGTAAGCGATGTTTAAAAATTCTCCAATGCCGATCGTAGACAAAGATTTGACCGCCGGTATATTAAGTGAACTGCCTAAAGAATTTCTCAAACTAACTGGACCTCTAAACTTGCCATCATAGTTGTGTGGCTCATAGGGTTTTTCCTGATCATTTCTCTGAAAAGTGGTAAAAACATCCATTAACATGCTTGAGGGCGTGTAACCTCTCTGCAGCATACCCAGATAGACAACAGGTTTGATTGACGATCCGGGCTGACGCAAACCATTGACAGCCACATTAAACTGACCATCAATTTTTTGGCTGTTGAAATCACGACTACCCACCATAGCAATAATTTCACCTGTTCGTGGATTGGTGACCATGACAGCTCCATTGCTAATATCACTCTCTTCAACCGCATCGATCTGATCTGAAACAATTTGCTGAGCTTGCTCTTGAATCATGTAATCTAAACTCGTTGTAACTTGCAGACCCCCTTGTTCCAAAGCCTCAGGACCATACATTTCTTCCAGCTGATCTTTAACATAAAAGACAAAGTGGGGTGCTTTAATGCCTGTTTCGCCCTTGGTAAATTCAACATCATCCAACCCAGCCACAGCCTCATCATAAGCCAAATCGGTCAGATAACCGTCTTCTTTCATGCGAATTAAAACGCCTTCAGTCCGAACTCTCCACAAAGGTACCCCATCTTCGTCGGTTTTGCCGGTAAAAGGAGAGTACGCCGAGGGACGCTGAGGTAGACCCGCCAAAATCGCCGATTCAACCAAATTTAAATCTGTAACTGATTTATTAAAATAAAGTTCCGCTGCAGCTCCAATACCTACAGCCGTACCACCATAGGGCGCCTCGTTAAGGTACATCTCCAATATTTGATCTTTTGTGAATGTTCGCTCAATCTGTAAGGACAAAACCAGTTCTTTAAATTTGCGAATGACAGTTCGCTCATTTGTCAATAAAGCATTTTTGACCAGCTGCTGAGTGAGAGTCGAACCTCCCACCACGCGACCTTTAAAAAGAAAGTTGTAAGGTATGCGGAGAATAGTACGAATGTCAAAACCATGATGATTATAAAAGTCTTTATCTTCAATTGAGATAACCGCCTGTCTTAATTGTTCCGGAACTTGATCCAAAGTGATCGGTGTTCGCTGAGCGTCTTCATACAAGTCGTACAAAGTCAAACCGTTCCGGTCCATGATTCTGGTGCTAAAACCAGTTCTTCGCACCACTTCACCGGGTTTTGGCAACTGCCTGGAATAAAATATAAATAAAGCAAAAAAGAAAACAATCCCAAAAACTACGGCTCCGGCTCCACCTAAAGCAATAATTCTCATTAACTGCCACTTTTTGAGTTTGCGCCGCTCTAAACCGAACCGAGCCATTGTCCGCCTGGATCTTGATCTAACTTGATGAGGCACAAACACCTGCCACATCCAAAGAAATGGTTTGGTTAAAGCATCCCAAATCGCAGTTAAATTTATTTCCATCTTTCCTATTCTAACAAGTTTAGGTACACGGTCGGGTGAGGGAATAGTAGCTGACGGATTTGGCAGCTGCAGCTCAGGCTCAAGAACATGGTCCAAAATGTCTGGTACTTCATCCGTTTCATCGAAAATTTGATCCATTGAATCAATGTCTCTATCTTCGGTGGAGTGAAAACGATCATTAGTCACGCGGTTCATTATAAACTAAGTTGTTCTGCAGATGGTACAATCAAGAGTATGACTGATACAGACAGAATAAAACAAGTTTTAACCAGGGGAGTTGAACAAGTACTGCCTGATGTAGACTCATTGGTTAGACTCATGACACAGCGAAAAATCCGGGTCTATTTGGGCATTGATCCAACCGGATCTGAATTAACGCTGGGCCATAGTGTAGTTTTAAGAAAACTCCAGCAATTTGCCGATCTAGGTCACGAAGTTATCCTACTCATCGGCAATGGCACAGTTAAAATCGGCGATCCAACCGGCAAAGATGCAACCAGACCAGAATTATCGGACCAAGCCATTGAAGAAAATTTTAAGAACTGGCAAACCCAAGCCAGTCGGGTTTTAGATTTTGACAAAATCACCATTAAGAGAAATGGCGATTGGCTGGACCAACTCAAGTTACCTGAATTAATTAAGTTGATGGCCAAATCAACCGTCGGTCAACTACTGGAACGGGATATGTTCCAGGTAAGACTCACTAAAAATCAACCCATCCATACTCACGAACTCATCTATCCACTATTGCAGGGTTATGACAGTGTAGTGATGGATGTTGACCTGGAGATTGGCGGAAATGACCAACTCTTTAATATGATGATGGGTCGCCATTTACTTGATGTCTATAAACAGAAACCCAAATGGGTTTTAACAACACCAATTATTAACGGTTTGGATGGCAGAAAAATGAGTAAGTCATACCATAATTACGTAGCCTTAACCGAAAATCCCCAAGACATGTATGGGAAACTTATGAGTACAAGTGATGATCAAATTATTACCTACTTTGAGTTGCTGACAGATGTTCCTGCTGGCGAGGTTAAGGCCATGCAGCAAGCTATGGAAGATGGTCAAAATCCCATGGACTTTAAAAAACGACTGGCATTAACCATTACTGCTCAGTATCACACGCAAAAGATTGCCTTAGCGTCAGAGATTAATTTCGAAAAGACCGTGCAGAAATCACAACTACCTATAGATATGCCCACCATCGCGGTTTCAGACAATACTCCAATTCTGGAAGTTCTGAAGGTCTGCGCACCAGATTTAAGTAGCAGCCAATTGCGTCGGTTGGTGACTGAGGGGGCAATCGAATTCTTCCCCACTCATCAAAAACCAACAGACATCAATCAACCCATAGATTTGTCTCAAGTTACAACAATCAGAGTTGGCAAAAGACGATATTTTAATTTATTTGACAAAGATCGTCAGTTAAATAAGTAGAAAATAAAGGTGAAATAGCGATTTTTATTTCGCTGCAAATCAATAACTATGACCAGAAAAAACCGTCAACGCATTATTAAAGTTTTTGCCGCTATAGCAATTTTTGGCATGATCATAAGTATGCTGGCGGGAGGTCTCTTAACACTGCTTTAAATATGTATACTCTCTCCACCCCTCTGATTAGTGTAAGAGGTGTTGGACCAACCATTCTCAAGCAAGCCCAACAAGCAGGTATTGAAACTGTTGGGGATTTAGTCTTTGATCTACCCAGCCGTTATGTTGATCGCTCTCAACAAGCAAAAATTTATCAATTGAACTCGGACGATAATTTTACTGTTTTGGCTCAAGTAATATCGGTCACTGGTCAAAAATACGGACATAAAACTCAACAAAAAGCCGTGGTGGCAGATGAAACCGGCAGACTAACTCTACGTTGGTTTAATAGCCCTTTTGTGATTGGCTCACTTAGAGTCAACCAGACTTATTATTTCTCCGGAAAATATTCCGCTCAATATCGGTCAATGACCCAACCAACATATGAGCCGGTCCGCCAAACTCAGCTACACACAGGCAGGCTCGTACCTTTTTACTCTGGCTTATTTAATCTGGCAAACGGCACAAAACGCCGTTTACTGAGTCAAATTTTTAAGCTCCTCCAGGCAAAACCAACCGAGCTTGATCTTTTACTTGAAGATCAAGTCCTACCCCCAGGATTAACAGTTGAACCTAATCTCATCAAAGCCGTTAAGCAGGTTCATTTTCCCGATCAGAGTCAAGAGGTCGTGGCGGCCCGCTACCGGCTGGCTCTTGAAGAGATTTTGGCTCTTATCAGCCGGGCAAAGAAATTAAAACTTGAATGGCAAAAACGCAGTTCAGCCACGAGCTTACCGGTTCTGCAAATGGAAGTTAAAAAATCAACCACTACTTTTCCTCAACTCAAAATTAACATACCTTTCCAACTTACTCCGGATCAGATTAAATCAATCATGGAAATTGCCCATGATTTAACTTCAACTCAGCCCATGAACCGGTTGCTGGTTGGCGACGTTGGTTCGGGCAAGACGGTCGTGGCCGGTATTGCCGCCACTCACGCCGTAACACAGGGCTTAAATGTCTGTTTAATTGCTCCCACACAAATTTTGGCTGCCCAACATGTCCAAAGCTTAAGCCAAATCTTTCCCCAGCTACCGATCCACTTGATCACAGCCAAGCATAAACTACTTTTTGATAAACTCCCTGCTCGGGGTTTGTTTATAGGGACTCATGCTTTAATTAATCAATTAAAACAAATTAAACCCAGTTTGGTTATTTTTGACGAACAACACAAATTTGGTGTCACACAAAGAAGTCAGCTCGTGATTGGAGCAGAGACACCGCATGTCTTGACTATGTCTGCCACTCCTATTCCCAGAAGCTTAATGATGACGATCTTCGCTCATCTTAAAGTTAGCCAAATTCTAACTTTACCCAAAGGCAGAATCCCCACCCAAACTTGGCTCATTCCAGAGCACAAGCGGGCAGATCAGTTTCATTGGTTATCCCAACAACTAACCCAAGACCCCCAGGCATTGGCCATCGTTGTTTGTCCTTTTATTGAACCATCAAAAGCGCCGGGACTGGAAAACGTTAAATCTGTAGTTACCGCCACCGAAGAAATTAAACAGACTTTGCCCAACTTAAAAGTGGCAATGTTACACGGTCGGCTCAAGGCCAAAGATCAAGCAAAAATTATTGCTCAGGCCTCTCAAGGCCAGATTGATATTTTGGTGACTACCACCGTGATTGAAGTGGGATTGGATCTACCAAACGCCAACATCTTAATTATTGAAGCGGCTGATCGATTTGGCTTGGCCAGCCTTCATCAGCTTCGAGGCCGAGTGGGTAGGAGAAGTCAAAATAGTTTTTGCTTTTTATTTCAAACGTCTGCCAGTTTACCATCCAAACAGAGGCTCCAAGAGTTCGCCAAAATTGATGATGGTCAAAAACTGGCTGAACTGGATCTCAAACGCAGGGGGGCGGGCGATTTATTTGGCACCAGACAACATGGTTTTGATCAAATTAGATTTTTCAACTGGACAGATCACGACCTAATTAAGTTAGCTCAGGACCTCGAACCACAGCTTAAATCAAATTGGCAAACGGTGATTCCCAGTCTCAATGTCAACACAAAAGTCACAGCTACTCAAATAGCCGCCAATTAATTCTCTACTGCTCAAATCTGCCAAAATACATATCTGTGACTAGCTGAACAATTTCTCCCTCACCGAGATCTTGATTAATAGATGCCAAGTGCTGACCAATTTTCCTCAATAGCATCTTTGTCCTAAAACCTAAGCTGTCATCAGCCACAGCCACGTTGCCAGACTTGGCTTCGGGACGGGGCAAAACCAGCATTTCTTCTCTTAAAATCACCCCGCAAACAGCCAATGAAAATTTCTCAAGTTCTTCACCAGTTAATAAAACATTGGCATTAAGTATTTCCCGACCAATATACCTGGCAGCTATTTTACCCTTTTCACCTCTGGTTAAAGCGTTAATTTTTTCCCGAACTTCACTGCTTATATATGTGCCCGGAACAAGTTCATGCAAAATTTGCCCACATTGCTCGCTCTCTGGCTGAGGCAAGGGCGGATATACGTCCTTAACTCTCAAATCCACAAAAGTTTGAGTTGCCAGTCCCATTTGATCATCTTTATTCATAAGGTTTTCCTTGAATATTTACATACTCGCTTAATGTCTTTAATAATTAGAGTTCAATCAGCTTGCATAATATTGATAGTCTCCAGTCATAAAATCAAGACTTGATTTTACTTAAAATGATTCTGGCCACAGCTCATGTATTTCAGCCCCTTGTCTTTCTCAAGGCATAACGTTACAATGCCCACTTGATATAATTTTGTCAAAACCAAAAATATGTCCGATTGTGCCAAACTTAAGGAATATATATAATTTAAGTAATAAATAAGAAATGAGAAATTATGGGAGCCGTACCTAAAAATAAAATCACCAGAGTAGAAAGAGGCAAGAGACGAGCTGGCAATACCCCCAGTCTTAAAAAAGATCCCAAACGGTCCATGCCGATTCTTCACAAACAAGGTTTAGTGGCCAGCATTCTCAAAAAAATCGGTCTTGATAAGTAAGTATGGTAGATCATCGACATGCCCGCCGCATCAAATTGATGCAACAATTGTTTGCTCAGACATTTCTTCCAGCTTCTGCGTTGCAAGACAATCTTAAAGAACCAGACCAACAGGACGCGCAACTTAAAACTCTAGATCAAATCATCACTCAATTGCCAGAAATTGATTTACTAATTGCCAAAGCCGCCCCAGAACGTCCTCTTAAAGATATGAATAAATTGGACCTTGCGGTCTTACGGTTAATTGTGTTTGAATCAAGAATGAAAAAGACGCCAGTAAAAGTTTTAATTAATGAAGCGGTCGAATTAGCCAAGGAGTTTGGTTCGGACAGTTCGCCTCGACTGGTGAATGGAGTATTAGGTACTATATTTGGCTTATAGCAAAATAATTGCTTGGTTTTAAAATTATGACAAAAACTGATATCATGCCCCAGCTAATTGAAGTCATTGCCGAAGTTACAGGTAATGATCCAGAACAAATCTTTCCCGAATCCCATTTGGAAGAAGATTTAGGCATTGTGCTTGACCAAGATTTTAATCGGCTCCTAGCGAAAATTAACGCCGAATTCAATATTAAACTTAATCCCAGTCTAGCCGGTAGTCAGGCCGAAACGATTAATGATTTGGCTGCCTTAGTGATTGAAGAAACCGAGTTGGGATAATGCAAATTCCTCACAGCTTATGATACCCAAATACAATAATCCTCAACTTTATCAAACTGCCTTAACCCACCGAAGCGCTCTGAATGAAAAAAGTTTGCCTGCTACGGCATCAAACGAAAGACTGGAATATTTGGGTGATGCCGTACTTGAGTTGGCAACCAGCCAGTTTTTATACCAGCAACTACCCAACGAACCAGAGGGTGTTCTAACAGCTTTTCGAAGTGCTTTGGTTAAAACTCAAACTTTAGCCGACCTGGCGCTAGAACTTGGCATTGATCAGAAAATAATTATGAGCAAAGGCGAGGTCAGGACTGGTGGCCGAACAAATCCCAGTATCTTGGCAGACACTATGGAAGCCATCATCGGATCACTTTACCTTGATCAGGGTTTTCCCACGGTAGTAGCATTTTTGGAGCAAAATCTTTTTCCTAAATTCAAACAAGTTCAATCCGATGGTTCATGGAAAGATGCCAAGAGTCTGCTGCAAGAAAAAGTCCAAGCTCAAGGATTGCCGACCCCAAGATACAAAGTTATTAAAGAATCTGGTCCGGATCATGACAAAGAGTTTGTGATCGAAATACAAGTTAACCACCAAATTCGGGGCAGAGGTGTGGGAAAAAATAAACAGCAAGCCCAACAGGAAGCTGCTATACAAGCTCTAAAACAACTGGCTGATGAACAGTAAAGATTGAACTTGCTTGATGAGGCAAGAGCCAGTATAATTCTCACCCTTGGAGAAAGTATATGCTAAAAATTAAACTAGCTCGCTTTGGCAGAAGAGGTCAACCTCATTACCGGATTGTGGTTAATGAGGCCAGAAGTAAAAGAGATGGCAAGTATATGGCTTTGTTAGGCCAATATGCTCCCGCCCAACAGCCCAAAATTTTAGAAATTGACATGAAAGCTTTTGCAGAGTGGTTAAAAAAAGGTGCCCAACCAACCGAAACAGTCGCGGCTCTATATAAAAGATTCCAGACTAAAAATCCTTTCCCGGTTAGAAAGCCTCAACCTTCCAAGAAACAGTTAGCCAAAAAGGCTGCTCAAGAGAAAACCCAAGCAGAAGAAAAAGCGGCGGTTAAACCAGAAGCTCCGGCAGAAACAAAAGAAGCGGCTTCAACCCCAAAGTCAGATGTCGCGTCAACTGCAGAAGACACTAAGCCATCAGCCAAAACAACAGAAGCTCTAAACACCAAGCCAGTTACAGAAGCTGCAGACACCAAACCAGTCACCAAAGCGACGGAGGCTCAACCTTCAGCACCCACAGACACTGCAACGCCTACTATCAAGTAACCAAATAAGGGCAAAATGAAAAATTTGATCGAATACATCCTAATTCACATTGTAGAAAATCCAGAAGACGTTAAGATCGAAACCGAGCCTAACGAACAGGGTACTACCTATATTATCACTGTTCACCCCGATGATATGGGCCGGGTCATTGGCAAAAAAGGTTCAATTATCCAATCTATCCGCGCGATTGCGCGGGTCAGAGCGATGAAAGAAGGGGAGAGAGCTAATATTATTGTGGCCGATCCCAGAGATGGCAACTCGGAAGCTTCTCAAGCAAAATCTGATGCAAACTCTCAACCTGAAACTGAAACTTCGGAAGTTCCTGTTCAACCGGAAGTCTCAGTTCAAGAGGATGAAGTTACTCCAGAAGTAGATAAAACTACACAAGAATAAATAAATCGCTGGTGCTCTTGCAGTTTATCTACTCAGCCTGTTCATACAGCTGTTTAAGTTCCAGGCTGTACCCCTCAACTCCAAACAAATCTTCCAGTCCTCCTCCCGTAATTTCTTTTTGTTCCATTAAACCACTGCTTCTAAATGATGCCAGTTGTCTGAGTGTCTCTCGCTCTTTATCACTTAAGACCGGTAGGGGATTTTCCAATGTTTGCTTAACATTCTGAGCAAAAAAGAAGGTTTTAATATCCATCATAATAACTACTTGATCCTCACCAGTTTTTTGTTCTGTATCGCTGACCTTTTCCGACAGATCAAATGAAGTAATGGTCGTAAAAGGTGAAATTTCTTCGATGCGTCTCATAAACTCTTCAACTTGATTAAATGATCCGGATATTTTGAGACTTAAAGCTAAATAATCATTACCGATGCCAGTTTGTTTTTTGACAATTACAGACTGCTCTGCCGCCTCAGACGCAATCAACCCCGGCGAAACCTCCAACTGTTCCAGCTTGACATGGCTCTGAGCGATGGTTGAACTCAAACTTGTCAATAAATCCAAGATGGGTTTTTTGGAGGGTAAGGCCTGATTAACCACATCAACTTGAGCATATTCCGGAGAAATCAAAGCATCATTTAATTCCATAACTTTTTGCTGTAATTTGGTAAGTTGTCCTGTTTCTTGACTAATTTTTTGCCGTAAAGAAATAATGGATTTAGCCTGAGGTAACATCACCAGGCCAATCAGCATAACCCCTAAAATTACCAAAAAACCGCTCAAAACAAGTGGCCTTCTGGTCTTAAAGAGCATCATGAATTGTTTTTCCAAAGCGCCAGAAGTCATGATTCCTCCTCCTTTTGACCCATTTGCACGATAGCCTGGAGAGAGTAAGAACCATCGTTCGATCTGGACAAGCCCTTTTTATCTATTGAGGGGTACTTTTGTTTCACTTGATCCGATTTAAGCACATCGAAAACTTGATCAAGTGAAAAAATGGAGTCTGAACGGATAGAAAAAGTCAACTGTTGGTCAGTATCATCATATTTTAGCCCAGCTATTTTAACTTCGCCGCCTACAAAAAGACTTCTAAAAAAAGCCAAGGCTTCTTGCTTGCCTTGACGATCAGCAAATAATTGATGCAAAATATTCAACTTTTCGACAAAAACCAAGTATTTTAGTTCGAGATCTGCTTGAGACTGAATTGTTTGTCTGGTTGATTCTTGCTTGGCCAACAGATTAGTTAGCTGGCGACTCATTGTCCAATTGCCAATTAGCAGGGCAACCATCAACACAATGATAACGCCAAATCCTATACCCGCCTGTTTTAGAATCTGGGTGTCCTTTTCCACCAAAAACTTTAGCTGTCGTCTATGTTCCCTGACAAAATTGATACTTCTTGGCATACCCTAGCTTTCCCGCATGAGTAGACCAACACAGACAGTCATGCCTGGATGATTAATATTTTCTGGAATATTGCCTTCGGTGGCCGAGAAAGGAGATGAAACCAACACCTCTAAACTCAATTGCTCAGTCACATACTGCACAAATCCGGGTAATAAACAGGCTCCACCGGAAAGCACAATTCTTTTGACATTGTTCTGCGTGGCTTGGGAACTGTAAAACTGAACGGCTTTTTTAATTTGAGTCACTAGCTCATTTATTTGAGGCAGCAAGGCTAATCTTATTTTACCCTCAAATTGAGCCGGGTCCAAACCATACGTTCGTTTGTACTGCTCGGCTTGATTGGCGTCAATGTTAACCGTTTTTTCCAGCGTTTTAGTTAAAATCTGGCTGCCAATCATCTGATTCACCACAAATTTAAGTTCCTGACGATCCACAATCGCCATAATTAGACTAGAAGCCCCAAAATGAACCAGGAGGGTAGGAGGATCTTCGGGGCCAATCTGCAAAGCTCTGATAACGGAAAGAATTTGAGTTTCCACCACCGTTGGTTCGACGCCGATTTGATGAAAGACACTCACATATCTTTCAATGATTGACTTCCGTACTCCCACCAGAAGCACTTTCATAGGTTTTTTTTCATCTTTACCTGGTCGATATAAAACTTGGTACTCAAGTGATAATTCCTCTGGAGGAATCGGAATGTGGCGTTCGGCCTGCCAACCGATGGCTGACGCTAGCTCAGAATCTGTCAGAGGCAAAACCTCAATCACTTTTGTTGAAACAACAGTTTCCGGAAGAGCTAAACGCACATCACTAGTCGTGAAGTTGTTATCTTCGATGACTGCTTTCAAGGTTGACTTAAATTTTTCTTGTACAGCATCATCAAGAGGAACGGCTGAACCGGTGGGATTAAACACCTCAATCACCCGATGCACCCGGGGTTTCTTACCTGAGTCCGCATGAATAGCTTTAATTGTATAAGTACCAATATCGATAGCCAGGGCAGGCATAGTATTTCCTTATTTATTTACTCAAGTTTCCTTCAGTATAAACCACATAGTCCATAATGGCGGGAGCGACGGGTTTAGTTCTGACCACCTGCAAAGCTCGAGTCTCCTGATTGTCTCCTAGTTGATTAACAGCCCGGGATTCGACTATGTAGGCCTGGATAGGTAAGCTATCTGCCAAAGCTCCAGTCACTAA
>Ga0066639_10000694_pt1 | contig 29619 bp, 33 predicted proteins | sample CryGeyCG2114_010_2_FD_59504 | JGI IMG/M metagenome (GOLD analysis project Ga0066639, IMG submission 59504) | Groundwater microbial communities from aquifer - Crystal Geyser CG10_big_fil_rev_8/21/14_0.10 | ecosystem: Environmental > Aquatic > Deep subsurface > Groundwater | place: USA: Utah...
TATAAACTTTTCAAAGGCTAAATCCTAACCGTTACCTGCCTGCCGGCAGGCAGGGACGATAGGGCCATTAAGTTATGATAATAGCTCAATTTGGTTAAAAAGAAAATATCCCAAGAGATAAAACTTGCTTTTTTGAGGATTTTGTTGTAGAATGTAAAACGAATAAAAAAGTGGTCTTTGGCAAAAATTTTCAGACTTTGTCTGAGAACTAACACAAAAAAAGGAGAAAATCATGGTTATAGTCAAAGGAGAAACAGCAATATTTCATATTGGGACGGTCTTGGCGCTCATTTTCGCCGACCTGCGTTCTGGAAAAGGGTTATACCTATCACCAGAAGGAAGGCAAGGAGTAGATCGGCTAATCCATTTCATGTCTTCCAAAACCTTCCCGGATGCTTCGCATTTTGAAAAGCAAGGCCCAGGAATAAAAGGAAAAATGGAAGGGAATTGTGTCTTTTTTCTTTTGGATCAATTTTCTGTTTTGAAAAGGGATGAGGTGGCCAGGCAGATGATGGATCTGGTCAATTCTTTTCGAGGTGACACTGCCAACCCTCCTCGTTGGAGGGAAAAGGCTTTTCAGCAAGAAATCTTCAAGCGCCTTGTCCGTGAATATGGTCAAGATGTGGAGGTGATTCGGATGAAGGCTTTTGACACAGAGTTCCTCGTCGAGGGGTCCTCGGCCCAAAACCTATTGGATGCCCCGATACTTGAGGGGGGTCTATGAGTAATGTCGAAAAAACTTCCGGCGATGGAAAAATTCGACCATCGCCGGCAGAAGTATCAAAGGCCCCGCGATGTCTAGTAGAAATACTTTTCAGGGGCGAATGTAGGGGTGAAATACATTGGCTTGATCCGACACAGATTTATTTTGTGGGTAGATTGCGTCAAGCTGTTATTTTCATCCCTGATATAACAATTTCTTCTTTCTGCGCCACTCTAAGCGTAGGAAAAAGTGGTCGGTGGCAACTACATCGACTCGATACAGAAGAGGTGATAGAGCCCTCAAATAGGCGTTCTATCAAAATAAGCAAAGCTTATGAGCTTCGCTTTAATATCTCAAAATAATCCCCGAGCGCTTCGCGCTCGGGGATTTTCTTTTGATTGATTTTTGTCCGTCTAGTAAATCTCGGTTATAATCTACTGATGGCGCAAGATAAATATACAGCAGTTTGGGTGTCGCATTCGTCTATGGGCGATTTTTTAAAGTGCCCACGGGCGTATTTTTTACACAATGTTTACAAAGATCCAAAGACTGGCAGGAAGATGAGTCTAGTGTCACCAGCTATGTCGCTTGGTAGTGCGGTACATAATACTCTCGAGGCTCTTAAAAATATCCCACTGGCGGAGAGGTTTGACCGCGATCTGTTGGCAGATTTTGATAAAAATTGGCTAGAAGTGTCTGGAGAAAAAGGTGGATTTAAAACTGCCGATGAGGAGGCTGAAAATAAAGCACGAGGCAAAGCGATGATTGAAAGGGTGATAAAAAATCCTGGTCCGATTGCTAAAAAAACTGTCAAACTAAAAGACGGACACAATGGTATGCCACCAAATTTTTATTTATCTGACGATGACAACATCATCCTTTGTGGACTCATAGACTGGCTTGAATATATAGAAGAAGACGATAGTGTGCGAGTGCTCGATTTTAAAACTGGTAAACACGATGAATCCGATGACTCTCTTCAGCTTCCAATATATTTGTTACTTTTAAATGCTTTGCAAAAAAGAAAAGTGTCAGGTGCAGACTATTGGTATCTAGATCGAGACGATGAGCCACAAGCAAAGACTTTACCTACCGCCGAAGAAGCTCGAGAAAAAGTGCTAGCTGTCGCTAGGCAAATCAAAGAAGCTCGCGAGAAAAAAGAGTTTGTTTGTCCGCGTGGCGAGCAGGGTTGCTTTGCTTGCCAGCCTTATGAAGTCATTTTGCGTGGTGAAGCTAAGTCTCTGGGAGTGGGTGGTTATGGGCAAGATATTTACTGTCTTTAGAATCTAACCAAAAAATAAGGTAGAATAGGTCTACATGACTCAAACTCAAGCTCTGACCATACTTAAAACTGGTGCCAATGTTTTCCTGACTGGAGAACCAGGGGCCGGTAAGACATATACTATAAATGACTATGTCCAATATCTTCGCGAACACGAGATAGAGGTGGCTATCACTGCATCCACTGGCATTGCGGCGACCCATATTGGCGGTATGACTATCCATTCGTGGAGTGGTATTGGTATAAAAAATAATTTGTCAGCATATGATTTGGATAAAATAGCTAGTACAGAATATGTTTCTAAGCGAATAAAAAAAGCTAAAGTTTTAGTGATTGACGAAGTGTCTATGCTTTCGCCACAAACTTTGTCTATGGTTGAGGCGGTTTGTCGCGAAGTCAAACAGTCCCATGAACCATTTGGCGGGATACAAGTGGTGCTCGTCGGTGATTTTTTCCAATTGCCACCGATTATGAAAAATATCCAAACACCAGTGGAAGATTTATTTAATAATGACGGATCTATCCCGCGCTTTGCTTATGACTCACCAGCTTGGAGTAAAGCCAAATTTCTCACTTGTTATTTGACTGATCAGTATCGCCAAAGTGACAACGACTTTCTCGCTGTCCTCCAAGCTATAAGAGGAAACTCTTTTGAAGAATGGCATTTGGAACAGATTCAAAAGCGAGTGGTGGAGCCAAAAGATTTACCGACCAGAAAAGCACCCAAACTTTTTTCTCATAATGTGCACGTCGATCGGGTCAATGATGAAATGCTTGGAAAACTAAATACCGAGAGCGAGATTTTTCAAATGGACGGACAAGGCAAAAGTGCTTTAGTGGAAGCTCTTAAAAAAGGTTGTTTGTCTCCAGAAACTTTATGTCTCAAAGTTGGCGCTCAGGTGATGTGTACCAAAAACAGTCCGCGAGAGGGTTTTGTAAACGGCACCCTCGGTGAAGTGATAGCGTTTGAAACAGGCACTAGACTACCGGTGGTGCGTCTGCGTGATGGTCGTCGGGTGACAATAGAAAAAATGGATTGGAATGTTGAGGAAAATGGCGCTATCAAAGCTCGGATAAAACAAGTACCACTACGTCTGGCTTGGGCTATCACCATCCACAAAAGTCAGGGTATGAGTTTGGATGAAGCGATTATGGATTTGCGGAGTGTCTTTGAGTACGGACAGGGTTATGTGGCGCTGTCGCGGGTGCGGACGCTCGACGGACTACATCTGCTTGGCTTCAATGAGCGAGTTTTTCAAGTGCACCCAGATGTATTGGAAAAAGATATCAGTTTCCGTCAGTCGTCGGTGGATGCGGAAGATTATTTTGCCGATATGTCAGAAAGTGAGGTGAAGAAAATGCAGACAGATTTTATCCTCGCTTCTGGTGGGAATCTACAGACAGTCAAAGTGGCGAAAGCTACAGCAGACTTTGCTCCTAAAAAGAAAAAAGGTGATACTACCAACGAGACGCTGACTTTTTGGCAAGAGGGAAAAGATATAAAAACTATTGCCAAGATACGGCAACTGACGACGGGGACTATTTTGTCACATCTAGAAAAACTGGCGGATTTAGGAGAAATAAAAAATGAAGATTTTGCTCGAATAGTGCCGGAGAAAATAAAAAAAGTTTTGCCGATTATCGCCAAAGCTTTTTCCAAGACTAAAAAAGGGGGATTGACTCCGGTTTTCAAATCTCTCAAAGGCAAATATTCCTACGACGAGCTTCGTCTGGCGAGACTTTTTTTAGGGAAAAATTAGCTCGCTCGCTTGAGAGAAGGGATTGCTTTTTTCTAGAAATAGTGTATAATTAAAGATAGTAAGGCTGTGTTCTTGCAACTGATCCGGCAGTTTCCGGAAGCACGTTGAAAAGACCTAATCCATTTTATGGGCGGTCAAGAAAGGAAAAACGATGAAAAATATCATCGACGCAGATGCGGCCAAATTGGCTGGTTTGCAAATTGACACATTGTCGAAGTTCCGAGCAGGGAAGATTACTTTGGAGCAGTGGGAGCAGTTCAATAACCTCTCCCCACAGGATCGGGAATTTTGTTTTGGGAAAGTTGAAAAACCAAAACCTGTTTCTCCAGCCAAACCCGAAAAATTCGTCCTCCTCGCCGACCTTGGTGAAATCAAGGTTCCCGACGACTTTGACCAAGCGATATGGTTGGCAAAGTTTCGTGAACAGAACCACAAAAAGTTCCATTGCTACAACGACGACATCACTGATGAGAACTTCGCCAACCCGACCCGTATCCTGAAGCCCGGCGACAAACTTCATGTTCGCGCCTTCAAGCAAGTCGTGTCTGGCACGACCACCTCGGAGGAACGTCTGGCGTTTCTCTCCACACAAAAAGCGGTTCTCACTGGTGCACAGGGAGCTTCTCTAGTCTTTGATCAAAAGCGCGACCAACTACAAAAGGGTAAATACTACGCTTCTTTCGACGAAAAGGATCGCTTACCTTTCGCTGACGGCTACCACTGGGTGCCGTTCGTGAACCGGTACTCGGACGGTGACTGGAGCTTCTACCTCGTCGACTTCGAGAATGACTGGGACGGCGACAACTGTCTGTTGTGCTTCTGCGACGTTGAGTAGACCTTGAAAACTTGGACACTTAAATCGCAAACCTTCGGTCCTTAGACCCTTTGGGTCCTTGTCAAATTTGACAAGGGCTCTTTTTATTACAATTGAATAGTGTGTTAAAATAGGAATATGACTTTAATTTATATAATATCGGGCGTGGTTTTAGGAGTGGTCGGTGGGGGGCTAGTGGTGTGGTTTTTGCTAAAGCAGACCAAGGTAGGTAGTGGGGTGGCGGATCAGTCCATACTTTTAATGCAGAATCAACTTCAGGACCTCATCCGGACTGTGGATCAAAAACTATCTGACTCGTCCAAGTCGGTAGCAGAGTCTATGCAGGGGCAGTTTTCTGAGTCCCAAAAATTGGTAAACCAATTTTTGGGAGAAATCACCAAGATGACCGAAAAAGTCACTCGAGTAGAGGAGACCGGAAAACAAATGGTAGGCTTTGCCGACCAGCTCCAAAAAATGCAGGATATTTTCAAAAATCCAAAACAACGAGGAATTATTGGTGAGTATTATTTGGAAACTCTTTTAAAAAATGTTTTACCGACCGGTAGTTTTCAAATGCAATATCCGTTTAAAGACGGCACCATAGTAGACGCAGTAGTTTTTGTGAAAGAAAAAGTCATCCCTATCGACTCCAAATTTTCATTGGAAAATTACAATCGTATCAGCGAAGAGTCTGATCCAGTCGAGCGAGAAAAACTCGAGAAAGCTTTTAAAAATGATCTCAAACTTCGTATCGACGAGACCGCCAAATATGTAAAGCCAACCGAGGGGACTATGGATTTTGCTTTTATGTTTATTCCACACGAAGCGATATATTATGACTTACTCGTCTCTCAAGTGGGAGCAGTAAAAGTAAATACTCGAGATCTAATAGAATACGCTTTCAAAGACAAGCGGGTGATCATCGTCTCGCCGACCTCATTTCTTGCGTATCTCCAAACTGTTCTCCAAGGTCTCAAAGCTTTGCAGATAGAGGAACAAGCAGTGGAGATACGTAAACGGGTTGAAGACTTGGGCAAGCATATTGCCGCTTATGATGAATATATGAAGAAGCTCGGTGGGGCTCTCGGCACCTCGGTCAGCCACTACAACACTGCCTACAAGGAGTTTAAAAAGGTAGACAAGGATGTATTGCGCGTCACCGGTGAAGTCTCGGAGATTGAGCCTCTAGTATTAGACAAACCTCATTTAGAGGATTAACCTTACTACCGGGGTTGCTAAAATTTGGGTTTTTTGCTAAGATTTTGGAACTATGTCATTTGCAGTTATTAAAACAGGAGGCAAACAATACGTCGTACGAGACGGGGAGGCTTTGACTATTGAAAAGCTTCCAAAGCCTGAGAACAATAAAATCATCTTCAATGAGGTTCTTTTGATGGATGACGGCAAAAAAACTACTATCGGAACACCTTTTATCGAGGGGGCTTCTATCGAAGCTGACTTCGTAGTTGAAGGCCGAGCTAAAAAGGTGATTATTATCAAATACAAAAACAAGACCAATTACCGAAAGAAACAAGGTCACCGCCAACCTTTTACTAAAGTAGCTATCAAAAAGGTTTAAAATTAAAAATCCCCTAAAAGGGGATTTTTAATTGACTATTATTAATAAGTGTGGTAGTTTGAGGTTTGGATTTGGTCTACAACAAAGGAGGAATACTATGAAAAACCTCATAGTAGTTTGTTTCTCGGAAAAAGGGTCTATTAAGCATAACCTCGACTATTTCGAGGTTAAGACGACCCAAGAAGCCCTTGAAAACAGGCTTGTTGAAGGGGTGGAAGTACCTCTCTTCACTATTGAAGGGGATAATTGGTATTTTCTCAAAGGATCTAGTTTTGAAGAGCGCCACACTACCGGACGGTCTGTTCGAGTTCCGCGCTCAGCTTCTCGTGGATTCTGGTGGGGGCCAATGATGGTTATTGATCCCACAAATAAGAGTCATTTAGAGGCTCTAGAAAATGCCATGAACGAATTCCACGCCGGTATTATGAGTAAGGCAGCTTAGTTTGCTTTCTTACTCAAAAATCCCTAGTCACAAGTATTGCGTGACTAAGGGATTTTTTATTTATCCATGTCTACCTCGGAGGGCTTCGCGGATAGTCTCTGGGTCGGAGTATTCGAGTTCTGAACCAGTCGATAGACCGCGACCGAGAGTGGTGATAGCGAAGTCTCCTTGTTGGTGAAATTCTCGTAAAACTTTATTTAAATATTCAGCTGTATTATCTCCTTCTACACTAGCACTTAGTCCTAAGACCACTTCTTTCAGATGACCACTTTTTAACATATCGGTCATTCTTTTTTTTAATTCTTTAATCCGGATTTTACTTTCTGGATTTTTTTCTAAAATAGACAACAGTCCTCCGAGAACAAAATACATTCCTTTATAAGTGTCGGCTTTTTTAATGTTTTCTAAATCAGCATCTTTTTCAACTATCATCAGTATAGAGTGATCAGCTATTCCGTCATTACAAATAGGGCAAATATTATTTTTCTGATGTTTATTGTCAGTAAAAAAACGAAAACACATAGTACATTGAGAGGTGGTATTTTTTAGATCACGAATAGCTTGTGTGAGTTCTTCTGTCACATGGTCAGAGTGGTGGAGGAGATAATAAACAAAACGCTGAGCTTGGCGAGGGCCGATACCAGGAAAGCGAGTAAAGAGTTCGGTGAGTTTGGAGATAGGGGAATTCATGAAATATTTTTTTGAATTTTTAATGTCTGAATTTTTAAACTCGAATTCTGTTTTTAAATTAAAAATTTGAGCCCATTTATTTAAAAATTAAGAATTACAAAATTAAAAATTCTCTGGGATTAAAAAGGTGTTAAGTCTGGGGTAAAATTGGTCGCTTGAGGTGGGGGATTACCACCACCAAATCCGCCAAAGTCTCCTTTTTCAATGGTTTGGAATCTCGTTCTCTCAGCATCAAAAAAGAGATCGACTTCACCAGTTGGTCCGTTTCGGTGTTTGGCGATTATTATTTCTGCTATATTTTTTCGTTCACTAGCTTCGTTTAGTCTGTCTTCACGGTGAATAAACATTACAATATCCGCGTCCTGCTCAATAGAGCCGGAGTCACGCAAGTCAGATAGACGAGGTTTGCCGCCACGTTGTTCCACCGCACGTGAGAGTTGAGATAGAGCGAGGACAGGCACTTCCAGCTCACGAGCGAGTCCTTTTAGAGCTCGAGAGATTTCAGTCACTTGTTGAACCATTGAGTCAAAGTCACGACGCGGGACAAGGAGCTGAAGATAGTCAATGATGATCAGATCCAAGCCATACTCAGCTTTTATTCGACGGGCAGAAGATTTCATTTGGACGATAGTGATACTAGGTGAATCGTCGATGATGAGATTGGCTTTTGATAGAGAGTCGAGGGCGTCGCGAAGACGAAGAAGATCTTCTTCTTTATTGACTCGGCCATTACGCAAGTGCCAAAGATCGATACCACTTTCACCTGATAGCATTCTTTCAGCCAGCTGGTCTTTGGACATTTCTAGTGAAAAGAAAGCCACTGTTTTACCTTCTTGGTGACAAGTAACATTGCGGGCAATATCGAGAGCAAAAGAAGTCTTACCAACAGATGGTCGAGCAGCGATAATAATCAGGTCAGACTTTTGCAGACCAGATAGTTTGTTATCAATATCTTTAAAACCAGTTGGCACTCCACGCATACCTATATCTGTGCCGTTTAATTTGTCGAAGCGTTCCCAAACAGAAGCCAAAGTATCTTTGATTGGGGCAAAAGTTTTTTTGGCAAAACTAGAGAGATTGGATATGAGGTGTTCGGCTTTATCAAAAACTGAGTCTATATGCTCAGCTTCATTGAAGCCGAGTTCTAGGATCTTATCAGCCGAATCTATAAGACGACGAAGGGAAGCTTTCTTTGCAATTATCTCGGCATAGTATTCAGCATTGGAAGCGGAGGGGACAGTGTTGACCAGTTCTGCTAAGTAGGAGCTTCCACCTATTTGATCGAGCTGCTTTTTATTTTTCAGATAGTTAGAGATAGAGACAGCGTCTATCGGATCGTGCTCGTCATACAAGGCACGCATAGCTTTAAAGATGATGCGGTGTTTACCAGAATAAAAATCGTCTGGATAAACCACATCTACCACATCGTGCATGACTTCGGGTTTGAGCATGACCGAGCCAAGAAAAGCCTGCTCCGCCCCTAGGTCGTGAGGGGGCACCTTCAAGTGAGGCTTAGTAAAAGGTTGTTTAGTTTCTTTTTCACTCATGTTATCTCATAATACTAAAAAGCTGGTGACTAACCAAACTCCAAAATTGTCCAAATAGGGGATAGTAAGTGGATAGCAAAAATTGTTTATTTCTTGTAGATTTTTTGTCCCTCGGGGGTATCTAGTACTTCATAGCCAGAGGAGGCGAGAGAAGCTCGTAATTCGTCAGATTTGGCCCAATTTTGGGCTTTTCTAGCTATTTCGCGCTCTTCTACTATGACCTTAATATTAGCGGGAATAGGGTCATTTTTGACGTCTTTTAGACCTAGTCCGAGCACTTCGTCAAAGTCTAAAATAAGGGCCAATTTGTCGGTCGGAAGTAGAGTTTGGTCACCCACGATTTCCCATAACAAGGCGACAGCTTGAGGAGTATTTAGATCGTCGGATAAGGCTTTTTTAAAACGGTCTTGATAGGCGATAGCTGTCGGACTAAGTTTTGTTTTTATAAAAAAGTTTAAAATTTTTATAATAGGATTTTCTTGAGAAACTTCATTTTTCAAATCCATCACTATACGGGTCAGGCGGGTATAAGCTTCTTGAGTACCAATGATTGTTTCCCAAGTAAAGTTTACAGTAGTGCGATAGTGGGCCGACAAAAGCCAGAGACGATAAGCGAGGGGTTTAATATTTTTTTCACTCAAAGTTTCTAGGGTGATAATATTACCGATAGACTTAGCCATCTTCTCGTCGGCCATATTTACAAAACCAGAGTGCATCCAATACTTCACAAAAGTTTGACCGGTGACACTTTCGGACTGAGCTATTTCATTTGTATGATGAGGGAAAATATTATCAATACCACCAGTGTGAATGTCGATAGTATTACCAAGCAGGGAAGTGGACATAGCTGAACACTCTATATGCCAACCAGGGCGACCAGCACCAAATGGAGCGTCCCACTTTACCGCACCATCGGCTTCTTTATAAAATTTCCACAGGGCAAAATCTTGAGGATTGTCTTTTTCGTATTCATCACCCTCAATTCGTGATTGGGACATGATTTGATGATCTATTTTTAAGCCGGCCAAAGCTCCATAATCCTTGGCTTTACTAATAGAAAAATAAATTCCGTCTTCAGTTTTATAGGCTATATTTTTTTCTAATAAAACACTTATCATTTTGATCATTTCCGACACATAATCAGTAGCTTTAGGTTGGTGGTGAGGGGTGAGAATGTTTAATTTAAGTAAATCTTTTTTAAACAGAGTGGTATATTTTTCTGTAAAATCCATCAAAGACTGGTTGCTTTTTTTAGCGCCGAGTATAGTTTTGTCATCAACATCAGTGATATTCATAACTTGGGTGACAGAATAACCCAAATAAGTAAGAGTTCGTCTGAGGGTGTCAGAAAAAACAAAGGCCCGAAAGTTACCGATGTGGGCTGTGTTGTAAACTGTCGGACCACAGGAATACATTTTCACCGCTGGTGATTTTAGAGGTGTGAAAAGCTCCTGTTTTTTAGTTAAAGTATTGTAAAATTCTATAGCCATTTCTTAAATTTAAAGAAGGTAAACATAGCGCCAACAGCTGAAAACATAATGGCGAGAATAATCCAAAAATCATAAGGATGACCGACGATAGGTAAGTAACGGGTGTTCATACCAAAAGTTGAGGTTAGGACAGACAAAGGAAAGGTGATAAAAGCCATAATAGTAAGAGTTTTTACTATTTCGTTAGTCTTTATATTGAGTAGAGATTCGTTGGTTGAGCGGATGTCGGCAAAAGTTTCCCTGTTGCTTTCAAGCATATTCCAAAGGCGTTCAAATTCTCCAGTTAGAGTTTTTACATAGAAAGAAAATTTTGGTTCAAAGAAGTCTATAGAAGCTATTTCTAGAGAATCCAAGATCTCATGATGAGATTTGATAGTCCAGCGAAAGTCTATGAGCTTTCGATTGACGACTGATAAAGTAGAAACCATTTCTTTTTCGTGACCAGAAAAAACTTGTTTTTCTATTTCTTTCAATTCTAGATTGATGTATTCCAAACCTTCGTGGAGAGAGTGATAAATAGTACGGATAATATAAAAGAGGAGATATCCAGCATGAGGTTCTTTTCTGCCTTGCATAACGTCGAATTGAGTTTCAAGTATTTTAGAAAGTTCATCGAGTTGGGGCATATTTGTGTAGTGAACAGTGATAAGAAAATCTTTTCCTAAAACAAAATCCAATTCCTCTATGCCATCTTCATTTTCCTCTGCTCCGATACAGACCTCACAAGGTGGAAAATGAAAAATAGAATAAATATAATCTTCGTACACATCCACCTTTGAACGGGTGGAAGGGCGATCTAACTCGGCAGCCACCAAAGAGTGGAGTTTGTATTTGTCGACTACAGTTTTTAACTCTTCTTTACTTGGGGACTCTAAATCTATCCAAGTGATATTTTTGTATTTTAATTGCTTGGTCATAATGTTTTATATTATACGCCGGACGATTAAATTTGACCACTCCCAACAAGTTTGCGATAATTGATATAAATGTTACGTCGCTATTTTTTGTACATTATATCTGTCCTCCTACTCATCGCCAGTTTTACCGGCGTGTTTTTTGTTGGCTATTTTGTTGGTTTTGAAAAGAAAAATACAGAGGTGGTTTTGGCTGATGTTTCCGGTAAAGATGATCCTATTTCTGATTCGGTAGATTTTGGTCCTTTTTGGCAAACTTGGCAGGTCTTAGATGAAAAGTTTGTTGATGGAGCCAATGGGACTTCGACTAAGGATAAAATAACAGATCAAGATAGGGTTTGGGGGGCAATAGCTGGTATGACCGAAAGTCTAGGCGATCCGTATACTACTTTTTTCCCGCCGGTAGAAAATCGTCAATTTGAAGAAACTATTGCTGGCAATTTTGGTGGAGTAGGTATGGAAGTGGGAATAAAAGATGATCAAATAACAGTTATTGCTCCTCTTGCCAATACTCCAGCCAAAAAGGCGGGGATTTTAGCAGGGGATAAAATAATAAAAGTAGACGATTTGGCTGTAGCTTCGATGTCTTTAGATGATGTGATAGATAAAATTAGGGGAGAAAAGGGGACTGCTGTTCGTTTGACTATCCAACGAAATAGTGAAAAAGACACTCGAGAAATTAGTATTATTCGGGACACTATAAATATACCAACTATTGAAACAGAAAAATTGAAAAATGGAGTATTTGTTATTCGTCTTTACAATTTTTCTGCCAATTCACCAAATCTATTCCGAAAAGCTTTGCGGGAATTTTTGGAAGCTAAGACAGACAAACTAGTCTTAGATTTGCGGGGTAATCCGGGGGGCTATTTGGAAGCAGCTATCGATATGGCTTCTTGGTTTTTACCAGCCGACAAAGTAGTAGTCTATGAAGCCAAAAAAGGTGACGAAGAAAAAGATTATCGTAGCAAAGGTTATGATATATTTACAGACAATTTGAAAATGGTTATTTTGGTAGACAGGGGAAGTGCTTCAGCTTCAGAGATATTAGCAGGAGCTCTAAAAGAGCATGGCAAAGCGATATTGGTAGGGGAAAAGACTTTTGGTAAGGGTTCGGTCCAAGAGTTGATATCTATTACTCCAGAAACTTCCCTAAAAGTGACAGTGGCTAGATGGCTCACCCCAGACGGGCATTCTTTGTCGGGAGATGGGCTGGAACCAGATTTTAAAGTTCTCATCACCAAAGAAGATGTGCTGGCGGGTAAGGATCCCCAACTAGACAAAGCGATAGAAATATTAACTAAAGGATAATTTAAATAAAAATGAAAGTAGTTTTACTTCAAGATATTCCGAAAGTGGGAAAAAAATACGAAGTCAAAGAAGTGGCTGACGGTTTTGGGCGTAATGTTTTATTAAAATCTGGCAAAGTAAAACTGGCTACTGCTCAGACTTTAAAAGAAGTTGAAGTTATAAAGAAAAATAAAGTAGCTTCACAAATGCAGTCAGCACGAGAGTTTGAAAATCTTATCAAAATTTTAAAAGATTCCGTGATACAAGTAAAAGCTAAAGCTTCCAAAGAAGGGGCTTTGTTTGCTGGAGTTCACAAGCTCGAGATTTGCCAGGCTTTTAAGAAACAGATTGGCTTAGAATTGGAAGAAGAATCTATTGTTTTGGATAAACCAATAAAAAAGACCGGAGATTTTTCTATTAAAATAACAAATGGCGAACCAGGGGCTCGCCATTTGGAAGCGGATTTAAAGATAGCTATTTTACCTTTGGAGTAACACTCACTACCGGCATACGTTTTGTTTTGCCATTGAAACTCATTTTTCGTTTAGTAGAAAATTCTACAATACCATCAGTGTCAGAGTAGAGAGTGTGGTCTTTGCCGATGCGGACGTTTTTACCAGCCAAAATCTTGGTGCCACGTTGTCGGACAATAATAGATCCAGGGCCAGCTGTTTCTCCACCGTAAAGCTTCGTACCGAGGTACTTTGGGTTGGAATCTCTTAAGTTTTTGGCGGTACCGCCAGATTTTTTTGTTGCCATAGTCTAAAAATGGTAAAATTTAGTTTATATTTAACTGTATGAGTATAAAAGAAAAGGCTCAAAAAATCAAGGGTTTAGTCAGTAGCTTTCCTGAATGGGAAAAAGACGTCTTCGTAGGTCTCTTGGTTGTGGTGGTGGCGGTCGGAGCATATGGTATAGGGAGACTTGCCAGACTTAGCCAGTCTAATGTCCCTGTTCGAATAGAAAATCTAGAGGGTACAAGTCAGGTGGCGAATGCTGTAATGTCTGTAAAAACGGAAAAAAGTTCAAGCGGGACCAAACTATTAGAAATAGAACAGGGGAGTGTACCCCAGCAGGCGAGTACGCCTGCTGGGGTTGTCGTCGGTTCTAAAAACGGCACCAAATACCACCTTCCAGACTGCTCTGGCGCCAAACGGATCAAGCCCGAAAATCTAGTCACTTTTGATTCGGTGTCTGAAGCAGAAAGGGCCGGTTATACTCCTGCTGCCAACTGTTCAGGGTTAAACTAGTCACCCTAGACTTATTTTCTTTAATGTGTTATGAATATAGATTGCTAGTACAAAACTATTCCGTCGTATTTTCGATGGGATCAAACAACTAAAAAAAATAAAAGAAAGGAGGTATTAAAAGTGCCGACGATGACTTATGGAAGAGACGTCTCTGTTAAGAAATCCCCAGAAGTTTGTATACTTCAAGGGCCGGATTTTCAGGAAATGGTAGCCCGATTAGATCGAGTGGCTGATGGAAAAGCTCAGCTTTCAGATTGGGTGAAAATCGAAGACCATGTCGAAGAATGTGTTTTTTGCCGAAAAAAACTTCGACAACGATTACGTCAAGCCAAAAAATAAACAAAAACCGGAAGAAGGAGAGAATTATGACGACCACGATAAGCCCGATTAAGGGCTGGCCCCAGTTTCTTTTTGATGCGGGGCTAGTCGCAGAAGATGATGAGGAGTTGATGAATATCATCTTTCTTAAAAAAATGGTCAATTTTGATCCCGTTGATTCAGAGATTGATTATAATCCTCATCCACATCATTTTTCAAAACCGAATCGTCAGAGAAAGCAATACTGTAATCGGCCATATCACTTTGGTCGTAAACGTTGCCACTTGGTCATGGTGAGCAGCCGGATGTCCTGATTTTTTCAAATCTTTTTTAGTATACACCCGTGCCAATTTTTGGTTCGGGTGTTTTTTATTTTTTAAATACTTACCTATTGCCAAGCAAAACAGGGGAGTGACTACCCTGTTGAGTCAAAATTTTTAATTCTTAATTTTATAATTTTTAAAATCTCCCACTGCCCTGTTCAAAGTGGGGGAGGAGTAGACACTGTAGTGAATTTTGACATTGATCTAAAAGACTCGCTCCACCAAAAGAGTGGAGCGATGCCAAAATCTACTACGGAGTAGACATTTTTATTAAATATGGTGTTAAAAGGGCACCTGTGGATAACTTATATAGAACGTCGCACAACATAGATTTTGCGACACTCTATACTATAAAAAATAAGCTCAAATAAAAATAGCCAATAGAAAAAGCCTTCGGGTTTCCCCTCAGGCCTTTTCTCTTTAATACATTTAGGCGGTTTGATTTACCTTATTGCCCCAACAAGGCTTACTTGCTTTCCAGTGTCGACTACCCTCACTTTTTAATAACCACATAGCATAATCGATATTACCTTCAGAGGTATATATATCATATCCTAATTCTTGGCTACGTTTTAGGTGGTATTTTTCGTTAACTTGGAAAATACCAACATCGTAAGAGTTTTCGATACCTCGAAGCACTTTCGGAGTTCCATCTGCGGCCAAATTTTTTTCATCATATTGCCGAGTGGTACTCTCACAGAATGCGATTGCTTGGGCTAAGTCTTTAGAAACACCAAATGTATCTGCGCGTTCAGTAATAAGTTCCGGAATAGTCTTTTCAATCACTTGGGCTGATGGTGTAACAACAGCTATATCTGATATCGGAGACACAGTAACCGGAGACATATTTCCTAACGCTATAAGGCCAGCGAGGCCTATTTGTAGGGTTTGCAAAATAAGTCGTTGAGAATCAAAAAACTATTAGAATGATCTAATAGCCTTATAATTCTTAATATATACAATATTTCAAGTTACAGATTGACCATAACACCTGTTGTCTGCAACCCATTAATCTTATCATTTTTAGTCAAAAAAGTCAATGACTAGACAATAGATGTTATATATCTGTCAAGATTAGACCTAAAAAACCCTTATTTTATAAGGGTTTTTTAGGTCTTTGTGAAACAGGGTAGTTATGGTCTATTTTTCAAGCATTTTTTGGATATACCCAACGAAGGCTGTCACTGGTTCTTTGAGATAAGTCCCCCAGACTTGGACTAACCAAGACCAAATACTACTTCCCGCTTCTCTTAAGTAGCTAAAATTATTTTGAAAAGATTCTGACTCTACTAATCCGCGGATATCAATATTTAAAACACTTAAAATCACTACTACTATAATTATAATTAAGATGATTTTTATAAAACCTTCTTCTTGTTTGTTATTTGTTTTCATAAGTTAATTTATATTATATCACTTCCCTACTATTTTATAAATAATTTAGGGGATTCAAAGTGGCGTTATATGGTGCGATAGGTAGTCTGTATACTCCACAACCAGGAACTTTACTTTGGAGTGAGCTTACTTGGACACCAGCTGAAGCAAAAACAGAAAAATGAAGATGTGGACCGGTGGTGTAGCCAGTCATACCTACATATCCTATTTCTTGACCTGTTGATACATTCTGACCCTCTGAGACTTTAATTAGAGATAAGTGAGTATACAGAGTACTTAATCCATTAGAGTGACGAATGAGTATCCATTTGCCATAAGAGGCACCTCTACATGCTGTATCTGTGTCTCCGACCCCGATTACTGTACCACCAGAGGCTGATTTTATTGGCGTTCCGACTGGTACTCCCATATCTATACCATTATGACCTTTTCCATTATAAGGGGCTGCGCTAGTGCGAGAAAAAGCTGTATCGCCAAAGTATTGAGTGATTACTACTTTATCAAGTGGCCACTTCAAAGCTTTTGATCCATCTGAAGGTAGACTGTTAGGGTCGATGATTACTTTTAATGCTTCTTGTGCAGCTCTGATCTCGGATTCAACCTGATTCTTTTTTGCTAATTGTTGAGCTAAAAGTGTGCGGTAATTTGCTTCTTGATTTTTGGTTTGAGACAAAAGATTAGCAGTGGAATCTTTGTTGGCTTTAGCTATCTTTTTTTGATCTGCTAATTGTGCTTGAAGAGAAACCAATTTTTTCTTTTCGGTCTCCTCATCTGTTTTTTGCGTTTCTTTTTCTACTTTGATTTCACCAAGATTAACGACATTTTCCTTTAGTCGGATATTCAAATTATTTAGATTTGAAATATCAATCCAAAAGTTTGTCATAGTTTCAGAAGACAAGAGAATCTCTATTAGGCCAATCTTTTCAATATTATTCAATTCCCTAGCCGCTTTAGCTATAGCTTGTCTACTACCATCTATCCCCTGTTCGCTAGATTTTATACCGAGAGCCAATTCTTCTATTTTTAGATTGGTTGAGTTTATTTTTTTACTAGTCAGAGAGATATCGGCGTCTAGTTTTTTATTGGTCAATTCCAATTGTTTTAAAGTATTTTGGAGACTATTGGCAGTGGTGGTTGTTTTTAAAATCTCAGTTTGGTATTTTTTTATTTCAGCTTCAAGTTTTTGTATTTCATTGGTTTGGATAGAGATTTGAGATTTTAATTCACTAGCTTTGTCGGCAATAGAAACGATAGGTAAAGAGCCTAGAAAAACTAAAACAACCATTAACCAGAAAAATTGGAGATATTTGAATCCTCTATTGTTCATATAAGGTTTAATTTTAACACAAATAAGCGGTTTGGGTTAAATCTGACCAGCTCGATCTAATCGGTCTAAAGTTTCTGATTTGCCTAAAAGTTCGGCAACCACAAATGGGTCGGGTGATTTTGCTTTACCTGTCAAAGTTGTCCGCATTGGACCAAGGACTTCACCCCGTCCTTTTTCAGTGGCAAAATCCCAGACAGCTTCTTTTATTTTAGAAGCAGTAAAATCGTCTTCGGAAATGTTTTTTAAAATATCCATAATAGCTGGCAAATGAGCAATATTTTTAATTAAGTCTATGTCTGGTTTTGGTGAGTCAAACAAGAAATCAAACTCTCCACTATCAAACAAATGTTTTACTTCGTGAATAGTAGATATTCGCTCAAGTAAGAGGTCTAACAGTAGGTCTATTTGTTTATCGTTCAGTCTGCTCGCTGGTAAATACGGAACAATCATTTTTTTTATATCATTTGCCGGCAAGAGTTTGAGATGTTCTTTATTTAGCCATTTTAATTTTTCTACATTAAACACAGCCCCACTTTTTTGTAATCCTTCGATGCCAAATATTTCTAAAAGGTTAGCTAAGGTGAAAATTTCTTCATTGGTGCCGTCGCTTGTTGAAGTCTTGGCTTGAGGAGACCAACCTAGTAAAGCCATAAAATTTATCATCGCATCTGGCAAATAACCCTCCTTGGCGTATTCTGTGATAGCTACAGCTCCGTGTCGTTTGGATAGTTTTGACTTGTCAGGCGCTAAAATAAGGGGAATATGGGTATAATTGGGCCTAGTTCCACCCAAAGCCTCGATCATCAGTATTTGTCTTGGTGTATTTGAAATATGGTCTTCTCCGCGAATGACATGAGTGATACCCATATCGATATCATCGACAATAGAAGCAAAATGATATAAAGGTGTGTCCAAATCTTTAGCAATAATGAAGTCTCCAAGTTCTGTCGTGTCGAAAGATATAGAATTATGAATCGTGTCAGCAAAAATTACCACTTGACCTGGATTTCGAAAACGAATAACACTATCCCTATCCCCTTCTTTTAAAACAGCCTCCCTAGAAATATAAGCTTTATCTTCAGATATAAGTTGTTCTAATTTATTTTTATATAAATCTAGACGTTCTGACTGGCGAAAAACTTTGTCGTATTTAATTCCTAACCAATTCAAACTTTCGATAATATTATCTTCAAATTCTTTAGTAGATCTCTCTCTGTCGGTGTCATCTATACGCAAAATAAGTTCACCACCTGATTGTCTGGTAAATAGATAGTTAAATAAAGCCGTTCGAGCCGTGCCAATATGGAGCCAACCTGTAGGGCTAGGGGCGACGCGAGTGATTATTTTATTGCTCATGTTTTAGAGAGATATCTACTAAAGCTTCAGCTATAAGTCTAGCTGAATCTGGTCTAGCAAATTTTGTGGCCCCAGTTTTCATTTCTTCTAAAAGTTCTGGATTTTTAAAAAGACGATCAATCTCAGACAACAAAACTGATGACGATAAATTGTTTTCTTCTATGACTACACAAGCGCCAAATCTAGCATAAGTAAAAGCATTGGAGCGTTGGTCATGGCTAATATCTTCGGGAATAGGAATAATAATAGATGGTTTAGACCAGCTGGCAATTTCAAAAATAGTCGATCCAGCGCGAGAGATTATTAGATCACAAGCTCCAGCCGACATTCGCGTAGCCAAGTCATTTAGATAAGAAAATGGTTTATAACGATGATCACGACCAGTCCCCTCTAAAACCACCTTTGATCTAGATTCAGCGTCAGTAAAATTGTTTTTACCTGTTTGATGAACGATTTGATAGCGTTTGGTTAACTCGGGCAAAAGATCTATGATAGTGTCATTTATTTTTACAGCTCCCTGCGAACCACCTAAAATGAGGAGAATCGGTAATTCTTCTTTTAACTCTAAAAATTCCCTAGCCCCCTCAATGATTGGAAATTTTATTTCTTTCCGAATAGGGTTGCCGGTGACCGCAGTTTTGTCTTTTGGAAAATAATCAACAGCTTCAGGATAAGAGACAGCTATTTTTTCGGCAAATTTTCCTGCCCATAGGTTTGCTCGACCTGGTTTAGAATCTGATTCGTGAACAATTACTGGTATTTTCAATATTTTAGCTGCCCATAGAGCCGGAATACTAGCGAAACCGCCTTTAGAAAAAACCACATCTGGGTAAATAGTATATATTTTCAAAATAGCCTGCCCTATACCAAAAAGACTTTTAAAAGGGTCTATAAAATTGGATAGAGAAAAATATCTACGGATTTTACCCGCTTTAGCAGAAATAAAAGTTATTTTATTTTCAGCTAAAACTTTTGGATTATAGGGGTCTATCGACATAAAATAAAAACTTGGCTCCAAAAGTTTTTTTTCGTAAGCTATATTTCTTATTTCTTGGGCGATAGCAATAATCGGATAAAAATGTCCACCTGTCCCACCTCCTGTAAAAAGAATTTTCATAATTTTTGAGCTAGATTCTGTTAAGCTGTGCGTGAAATATTTAAAATAATACCTGAACCCATAAGGGTGAAAAGTAAAGCCGAACCACCCTGACTAACAAAGGCCAAAGGATCTCCAGTCAAAGGTATAATCCCAAGCATTGCCCCAATATTCATAAATGATTGGGTTATAACTAGTATAACAATTCCGACGGCTAATAGTCTACCAAAGACGTCCGGAGCATTGCCAGCTATTTTTAGACCCCAGAGGGCAAATAAAAGAAATAAGCTAAGTAAAAATACTGAACCAAGAAAACCAAATTCTTCTGAAGCTACAGCATAGATAGAGTCTCCTACTGGTTGAGGTAAGAAATTGAATTTTTGTAAACTTTGACCAAAACCACGACCAAAAGCTCCGCCAGATCCGACAGCTATTAGAGACTGGTTTATTTGATAAGATGAACCTAAAGCGTCCGAACTCGGGTGGATAAAAGTCAGCACCCGTTGTCTTAAGTAGGGTTTTGTAGCTACCAAACCTGCTCCAGCTATGAGTCCGATTAAAAAAATTATAGCCAAATCTTTTAAACTACCCCCACCAATAAAATAGATTGATACCAAAGAAACTGAAATAGTTAGGAAAGTACCAATATCTGGTTGGAGGACAAAAATAATTCCTGTGCCACCCAGCAAGATAAGTAGTGGTAACAATCCCCATTTAAAAGTAGTTATTTTTGTTTTTATTGTTGAAACCCAAGCAGAGAAATAAATAATAAGACCTAGTTTTAAAAATTCTGCTGGCTGAACGGTAAAACCACCAAAACCTATCCATCTATAAGCTCCACCAGACTTAATGCCTATACCGGGGATAAAAACCAAAAGGGTGCCTAAAGTAGTGATGATTAGCAAAGGCAAAGCATACCCTCTCCATTTTTTATATGGTATTTGGCTGATAATAAGCATTAAAATTAATCCAATAAACAAAATCACTAATTGTTTGGTGACTAGGCGGACAAAAGTGTTGATATCTTGATCTAATTTTCCTAAAGAAGCTGAAACAAAAATAAAGAAACCACAAATAACCAGGGATAGTATTATTATGAAAAATACTCGACTATTTCTTCTAAGAGTGCGGACAGGAGACATACTTATTTACCAACTATGGTGATAATCATACCCAATAGAGCGCAGATAATACCAATAATCCAATAACGCATAACTACTTTATAACTTGGCCATCCCAAGGCTTCAAAATGATGATGTAATGGGGCAACAATAAATATTTTTTTACCACGGATTTTTTTGGATGCTAATTGGATTATAACCGAAGCAGAAGTGACAACTAAAGGTAAAGCGATAATAGGCAAAGTCACTACTGATTTAGTAAGGAAAACCACAAAGGTTAGAGAGGTAGTAAGACCCAAGATTCCAGTTTCGGACATATAAAACCGAGCTGGTGGAATATTGAACCACAGAAAAGCCAAAGTAGCTCCAGCTATGGTGGCACAGAAAGCCGCTAAGTCATTTTGGTTTTGGAAAAAAGCAATAAAAGCGTAAGCAGAGAAAATAATAGTCATAATCCCTCCCGATAGACCGTCTAATCCATCTATTACTCCACTAGAAAAAAGAGACAACATAACTACTATAAAAAGAGGGATGATCAAAATTCCTAAATAAATGTCATTAAAAAATGGAATGTTTAAATACTGATAACTAGGATCGAGTTTAAAATAAAACCAAGCACCACCGATTAGTCCAAGTAATACGACAACTCCAGCTCGTTTGTAAAAAGACAAGCCCCCTGCTTGAGGGGTGCCACTGGTTTTTATTTGCATCCAGTCATCAACTAAACCTAAAAGTGAAGCGACAATCAAAGTAAATAAAGGGAGTATTGTTTGATTTTGACTAAGGAAAGAAAGTTTGGCAGTGATAGGATTTGGGAAAAATACGGAGATTAAAAAAAAGACCGCTATAGTTAAAAGGGTGCTCATCCAAATAATTATTCCTCCCATGCGCGGAGTGCCCACTTCTTTGTCTTTATGAAGTTCATTAAAAATGGGAGTTTCTTTACCGGTGATATCTATTTTTCCAGCTTTTTTCTTCCACATTTTATTTTTGTATAAAAAGTCTGTCAGAGCAGGTGTCATTAAAATTCCAGCAAAGAAAGCCATGGTGGTCGGAAGTAATATTTTAAGAAGAGAAAGTATCATGATTTTGTTTAGTATATGCTTATTTTGCTAAGGTTTCAATGGTTTTATTCACCAGTTTTGTCATATCAGAAAAGCGACCATCTTGGGTTGAACCTAGGACCACAATAATGACTGGTTGATCTAAACCAGCATCAAAAGCGATGACTAGATTGCCGCCAGCTTGGTCGGTGAAGCCAGTTTTAGATCCAATAAAGCCAGGGATGGTTCGAATGATGAGATTGGTATTTTGACCAAAAAAAGTGGCATGATCAATCGTTTCTTTTCGGATAGTAGACAGACGAGTGCTTTCTATTAAATTGGGTTCATATTTTATAATATGAGTCATAAGTTTAGCCACATCTTGGACTGACCCAGAACCGCCAGCACGTCCCCCCATTTCATCTAAACCAGTTTCATTGTTGAAATGCAAACTATTCAAACCTAAAGTCTTAGCTTTTGTATTCATTAAGAAAATAAAGTCACGGCCAGTTTTTTGGTTGACGGCGTCACTCATAGCTTTGGCTGCTCCATTGGATGAGGTCGTAAGCATATAATCTTTCAAATCTTTAAATTTCCAAGTAGTACCAGCTAGTAAGCCGGCATTACTACCCAAACTAAGGTGGTTTTCGGTAATAAAAATAGGATAATCACTATTTAGATTTTCAGTAGCCACAATAGCGGTCATAAGTTTGGTGATAGAAGCTAAAGGTAGTATTTCGTTTGGATTTTTAGTAAATAAAACTTGGCCAGTTTTTTCATCTATGACGATCGCCGCTTGAGCTTCTAGATTGTCGACTTGAAATGTGGGTAAAGGTTTTTGGTCTGCCGGTGGATTATTTAAAATACCTTGAGCTTTTTCTAGTTTTTCCCAGGGTAAAAGAAAGAAAAAAGCGACCATTATAGTGCTTAAGCCAATCAGTATACTAATTAGTCTAGTCAGTCGCATGATTATTTGTCGGTTTGGTTATCGGTAGCTTCGTCTTTGTAGTCGTTGCTGTTTTTTATATTTTTAATCTCAGAAATAACCTGCTCGTAATCTGGTAAATTTTCTACACTAGTGATACCTAAGTGGGCTAAAAGTTCAAAAGTTGGTTTATATAAAAAGGCTCGACTATCCCCTTCTTTGTTTACTCTCTCTACCAAACCACGAGTAGTTAGGTTGCGTAAGATAAAATTTGAATTTACTCCACGGATATAATCAACATCCGCTCGAGAGATGGGGCTTTGGTATAAAATAATAGCCAGAGTTTCAAGACCAGCTTTACCTAAGTCGCGAGTGAGTTCCTCTTTGATTATTTTTTCGATCAGAGGACTGACCTCTGGGGATGTGCCCAGCATGACTGAATTGTCTTTTTCCAATAAAGAAACGCCTCGGTTGTTTAAATTTTGTTTTAAAGTTTCTAGAGCTTCTTTGATCTCCGTCTCTGTTTTTTCAGTCAGAGTCGCCAATTTGCCGATAGTTAGGGGTTCGGCTTTAAAAAAAAGGATAGCTTCGATAGTATTGGCTAAATTCATGATTTTTATTTTAACATATTTATGAGTTTCATTTACTGTTAATATCTCGGAGTACCCATATTGGTATTTTCCATATCTATATCAGAATAAGGATTGTCTTGTTTGACCTCGATAATCCCCTCTTTGACAAGCTCAAGCATACCTAGAAAACTAACAATAATACTCACCTTGTCGGCTTTGTGTTCGCGAGTAAAATCTGAAAAACGCATTGATAATCCAGATTGAATTCGTTTGGTCAGATTTGTAATAACTTCTTCTAAACTAATGACTTTTTTTACTACAACCTCTGGTATTTTTTCGGGCTTAGGGAGGTTTGATAAAACACTTTTTATAGCCGTGTGGAGACTATCAATACTAGCGTCAGAACTAGGGGCGAATATTGGTTCGGTGATTTTGGAGTATTCTCGAAAGAAAATAAATTTTTTACCAAAATGGCCTTTTATTCCCTCGGTGACATTTTTTATTTTCTCGTATAAAGCCAGTCGTTTTTTTAAATCGCCGATATCATCGGACTCTTCGGGAGTAGCTTCAATGGTTGGTAGTAGAGCGATGGATTTTATGAGGAGTAGAGTGGAGGCGATGACGAGAAAATTGGCAACTTCATTTTTAGGAAAATCAGCAAAAGTTTTTATGTGATTTATATAGTCGTCAGCTACTTGAGATAAAGTTACATCGCTGATGTGGAGTTTGCGCTTTTCTATAAGCTGAAGAAGAAGGTCTAATGGTCCTTCAAATTCGCCTATTTTAGTTTTAAATTCTCCGTCCATAAGTCTGTCTATAATAACTTTTTTTAGGACAAAAAAACAGCCCTCGCGAGTACGCTCGGGCTGAAAATATTTGGATGAGACGAGTGTGATTTTAGCAGTTAGGGCTTGTTGATGAGCTTCATCAAAAGGTTTAGGCGACTATCCTCGCACTCGTCTCGGTCTCGGGACCTCGCAGAGTATAGCAAATATTTATTTTAAAAACTATTCTGACAAACGATTGTCGATCCGGTTTAAATCTCTAGGGAAAAGAGTAGCTTCTTTAACATTGTCGATATTGAGGAGTTTGGCTGTGATACGCTCTAGTCCTAATCCCAGGCCGCCATGTGGAGGCATGCCATATTTGAAAGCTTGTAGGTAATAGCGGAATTTTTCTGGGTCGAGGCCTTTTTTCTCCATTGAAGCGACGAGTGTGTCATGATCATGAATACGTTGAGCTAAAGTGGTGATTTCGATTCCACGGAAAAGTAAGTCGCCTCCTTTGGCATATCCAGTATCTTCTTCATCTTCGTAGGTGTAAAATGGTCGCTTAGAAATAGGAAAATGAGTGACAAAAATAAAGTCTGAATCCCAAGTTTTTTTAGAGTATTCGCATAACCATCTTTCATGTTGAGGTTCTAAGTCTGGTTCGTTTGAACAATCCTCGCCAAATTCTTTTTTTATAATTTCTTGAGCCTCTCGAAGTTTGAGAGACGGAATTTTAGTTGGGACCACTGGTATGTCGGCACCTATTAGTTTAAATTCGTTAGTACAAGTTTCAGACAATTTTTTCATAATATGGATAAGTAAGTCGTTTTCCATATTCATCACATCAGTATGGTCTTTTATAAAACCCATTTCGAAGTCTAGGCTAGTGTATTCGTTTAGGTGGCGAGTAGTGCTATGTTTTTCCGCTCGATAGACATTTCCTGTTGAAAACACACGTTCGAAAACACCAACCATAATTTGTTTGTAGAGTTGTGGGCTTTGGGCCAAGTGAGCGGTATGGTCAAAGTATTCTACATTGAAAGAGTTGGCGCCCCCCTCGGCGTCTTCACCAATAAGTTTGGGTGCTTGGAATTCGGTAAAACCTTTAGTATTTAAAAATTCTCTAAAAGCAGAAATAATAGTTGCTTGAACTTTAAAAATAGCTTTGGCTTTTTCGGTTCGTAAAGTTAGAGGCAAGTTATCTAGATAGGTATCCAGATTTAAATCCTCGTCTTTATCAAATGGCATTTCTTTGGCTTTACCAAGGACTTTTATACCAGTCACCTCCACCTCCAATTCGCCGTTTAAAACACCTTCCTTGCGGTTTTTTTCGGGGCGGGCGTTGATGAGGCCAGTTACCTCGATAACCCACTCAGGACGCACCAAATCAGCCGTTTTGATGGCTTCTTCGTGATTTGGCAGGCAGACCATTTGAACCTTGCCTGATACGTCTCGCAGGTCGATAAATATGAGCTTCCCTTGGTCACGTCTCACATCCACCCAGCCGGCGATTTTGACTTCTTGCCCGATCTTATCTTTCAAATCTTTAATATATGTTCGTTCCATAATTTATCTACTTTAGCACGGTTTTTTGTAGTTGAAAATATATTTTTAACTATCAGAAACCACACTTAGAGTTAACCCAAATTCAACATATCTAAAAGCCCTACTCCCAACAAACTTTTAACAAACTCTCAAACTGTACCCAATATTGACGACCGTCAATATTGGGTACAGTTTGAAAAACTAGAAATTTCTTATCATCTTATTATTTGATATTAAAATTATTTTTTAGCTTTTCTTCACCCTCAAATTTTGTTACTACCATATAAATTAAATCCTTACCTATTTGAAGATCGGCTTTCAATAAGTCGATTATTTCTTCACATGGGTATGGGGACACCCATACACTATTTTGCAATTTAATAAATCCAAAATTGTTAAGTTGACATCTAAGCTTACCCCTTGTTTTGCGCCGGTATTCTTTTATATCAAACATAACCACTCGCCACTTACCATCCCATTTTTTCTTTTTTGTTTGTTCAAATTTATTTTTTAAATCATCAGACTTTAACCATTGATGACCTTTTTCTGTGATTTTTATATAGATCACTCCTTCTTTTTTAACTAAAACAAGATATCCTTTTCTTTGGAGTAAATAGATTTTATTTGTTATATATGAAGGGTATACCTTTCGTTTCTTTTGGAACACTTTTAATACTTGCAGAGCATTTGGAGCTAATATTGTAATAGTCACCAAACCAGAGACGGCTAAAATACTTAAAATTATTCTTGTGTAGCCAATGTTTTGGACAGTTTCTTTTATTTTCATTTTACTAATAAGACTATACCCAATACTGACGGTCGTCAATATTGGGTATAGTTATGAATTTAGGTTTTTGTAATTTTTATAGCCTTTTTAATACAGTAAAAATTTATTAATACTAGATTATTGATGTAGTCCGACTTGGAGTTCATAGAGATGTCGATATACCCCATCTCGTCTTTGAATAAGTTCATCATGTTTTCCGGTCTCGACTATTTCACCGTCTTTAAAAACAAGAATTTTATCTGCTCGACGAACAGTACTAAGTCTGTGGGCAATAATAAAAGTAGTTCGTCCGCGCATAAGCTCCTCCAAAGAATCTTGAATGATTTTTTCTGACTTAGCATCTAAAGCGGAAGTTGGTTCGTCTAAAATAAGGATTTTTGGATTACGCAGTATAGCTCTAGCAATAGCAACTCTTTGTTTTTGACCACCAGATAATTTAACCCCTCTTTCGCCGACAAGTTGGTTCCATTTTTTTGGTAATTTTTCGATAAATTCAAGCGCATGAGCTTTTTGGGCAGATGTTTTTATTTCGTTTTTAGTGGCTTTAAAATTCCCATATATAATATTTGACTCAATGGATTCGTTAAACAATAAGACTTCTTGAGGAACTATTGCGATTTGAGAGCGTAGTGATTTTAATCCTATTTTTTTGATGTCTACCCCATCAATAAATATTTTTCCGTTTGTTGGAAGATTGTAGGCGGAAATCAAATCAATAAAAGTAGATTTTCCTACTCCAGATTCTCCAACCAAAGCTACCACTTCACCGGAATTTATTTTGACATTAATATTTTTTAAAACAGGTTGATTTTTGTGATAAAGAAAATTAACATTTTTAAACTCTAAATCACCTTTGATCTCCTTTTCGACAGCATTAGTTGGAAGATAATTTTCACTTGGAATTGATAAAGATTTTTCAACAGAACTAATATTGACGATGCCGCTTTGGAGAGTTTTTGACATGCTTAAAAGTTGAGAAAATGGTCCAAACAAGATACCTAAATAAGCATTAAAAGATATTAATTCACCAATAGTCATTTGATTTACTTGAATCAAGTATAGAGACCACAAAAAGACGATTATTTGTAATGACAAAATAGTAACCTGTTGGTTAAACGACATTGTTTGCCAAATTTCATTATTTTTAACCCAAATCGGAGCTAGCTCTTTTGTCATACTTTCTTCAAATCTGGTTCTCTCATAATCTTCGGTAGTAGCTTGTTTAACTGCTTGAATGTTTGTCATAGCATCTTCAGCTTTACCATAACTTTTATCCCAAATATTGTAGAGTTTGTTTTCTAAATCCCCTGCTTTTAATACTGGAGCGACTGATAATATTAGGAAAAAAGATAGCCCAGCAACAGCAAATAAACTCATCAGCGGATTGATCCAAAAGATGATAGCTATAGATATAATCGTTGAGACCATTTGCGTGCCAACACTTTGAAGGAGTTCTCTGATTATAGACTGTAATCCCCAACCAGCGGTGTCTAATTTAGATTTAATCTCCCCCATCTTTTATTGTCTGTGGAAGGATAAAGGTAAACTCAAAAGTCGATTATGGGTTTGAATTCTATAATCAAATCTGGCCATAAAAGTTACATAGTCCATTCTTGATCTGTTATAAAATTCTATTACTGCAATCAATATTTGCAATATAGCTAAACTCAAAATTACCCAAACAACTTTTGGTAAGGATAAATAAAACACAGTAACAATTTTTTGACCTTGCAGTAAACTATCGAAAAATTTACCAACTATGTATGGAGTCAAACTGTTTCCTATAGCAATTAATAAATTTAACAAAGATACAAGAATTATCCTCTTGCGGTATCGATAAATAAAATCTATTAAAACACGGTATGTTGTTTTTATTTGTTCAAAACTTAGTTTTTCTTTTTTCATTTTGATTGGATTACAAATCCAATCCTACGGCTTTTTTGATTTCTTTGAGTTTAGTTTGAGTGACGGCATTGGCACGGTCGGCGCCGGCTCGTAGGATTTGGATGACTTGCTCGGGATCAGCTTCAAATTCTTTTCTTTTTTCTCGGAGTGGAGTTATAAATTGGATAATATTTTCTGCGAGTAGTTCCTTGGCTTCTTTGTACCCTATCCCCCCTTGCCGGTAGCGAGTTTCTATTTCAGCGAGCTCTTCGGTTGGGGTGAAAAGTTTGTGGAGAGCAAAAACATTGCAAGCATTTGGATCTTTTGGTTCTTCTACACCTTTGGAATCAGTGACGACAGACATGGCCATCTTACGGATGTCGATGTCTTCGGCAAAAAGTGGGATGGTGTTGTTGTAACTTTTAGACATTTTCTGTCCATCTGTTCCGGGTACGCTACCGACTTCCTTACTAATCAAAGCGTTTGGCAATTTGAAAGTCTCAGTGGCGAAGATGCGATTAAATTTTTCCGCGATATCGCGCGCATACTCAACATGTTGTTTTTGGTCTTGGCCTACAGGTACCACATCAGTGTTGTAAAGGAGAATGTCCGCTGCCATGAGGATAGGATAGTTGAAAACTCCGACATTTATTTCTTTACTTTTTGCTTCAGCGTCTTTGAAAGCGTGAGCACGCATCAGATATGGCATAGTGGTGATACAATCAAATATCCAAGTCACTTCAGCGTGGGCTGGTACATCGGACTGTTTAAATAGCACGACTTTGGCTGGGTCGAGGCCGATAGCTAGATAGTCCATCGCTAGATTGAGGGTGTCACGCTTCATCTGATCAGCATTTTGGACGGTAGTGATAGCGTGCAGGTCGGCAATCATGATATAGCAAGTATACTCGTCTTGCATGTCTACCATTTGCTTCATAGCACCAAAATAATTGGCGACATGTGGTAGGCCGGTCGGTTTGACGCCTGACAATAAGATTTTTTTACCGTTTGACATAATCCTAATATATTACCACAAAGGTTATTTTTAGGGAAAACTCCCCAGTTTTGCGAAGCAAAACTGGGGAGTTTTTTATTACCCTATCCCTATCTCTGTTGCTTCCACCAGATAGATAGTATGTAGATAGCACCTAGGACAAACACGGCGCTAAATATCAGGTCATAAGGGTCCAAAGTCTCTGGCCACTTGGAGCCAATGATGATACCCAGTGACAAAACTGCTGTTTCGTAGATAGCTAGTTGCCACCATTTGAAAGTTGCCGGTTTTATAAAATTTAACATGATATTTTTTTAATTAACTAATAAACAGATTTATTTTTTTGGGATCTCTCCCTCATATACAGGTATAGTGATAGTGAAAGTCGACCCTTTGCCTACA
>Ga0066639_10000697_pt1 | contig 29563 bp, 32 predicted proteins | sample CryGeyCG2114_010_2_FD_59504 | JGI IMG/M metagenome (GOLD analysis project Ga0066639, IMG submission 59504) | Groundwater microbial communities from aquifer - Crystal Geyser CG10_big_fil_rev_8/21/14_0.10 | ecosystem: Environmental > Aquatic > Deep subsurface > Groundwater | place: USA: Utah...
CCCCTGAATCGCCCCGTAAAACATATCTGGTTCTTTTACAGGTTGTTCTACGTATGTTGTTTTTATCACGCCCCATACTTCCCAAAATTGTTCAAATGATACATCTGTTGAACGAGATTTCTCATACACATCAAGCACTTTTGAAATTTCAACGTGTCCTGAATCACCGGAAATATAGTCAACAACACTGTACCATGAGCCAACATACACGCCAGAACCAAATAATACCAAGAACAGAAGAGACCATCCGATTCGTTTAACCCAAGACGTTTGAACAGGTTGTTCGTGAGTATATCCATTCATACATTATTTCTCTCTCATAATATGAGCGCCTAGCGCGGTGAGTGTTGTCTCGATAGACGGATACCCTCTATCAATATGGCGTATATTTTCAACAATAGTTTCACCCTCGGCCACAAGACCTGCTGCCACATACGCCATCCCGGCGCGCAAATCCGGGGACGCAAGCGTCCTGCGCCGAAGGGGTGTTTTTCCATTAACAATAACCCGATGTGGATCAGCAATGATAATGTTTGCACCCATGCCGTTCAAAAAATCTGTGAAAAACATTCGACCCGGATACATTTTTTCAAAAAATAGTGTTGACCCCTCTACTTGCGTTGCAAGAACGATGGCGAGGCTCATGATGTCAGAAGGGAAACATGGCCATGGTTGAGAATAAAATCCTTTCACTCGTGCCCACTGTTGGTCTTGTACACGAAGGTGTTGTTTTCCAGAAACGATCAGTCTGTCCCCGTGTGCCTTTGTGCTCACTCCAAGTTTTTCAAAAAAATACAGCATGGTTCTGAGATCCTCGTGAGTAACCGGTCCTATCGTTACTGCGCCGCCGGTAATGGCTGCGAGGATGATGAATGTGGCCACGTAAATATAATCAATGGGAACACGGTATGCTGTGCCTTGTAATGACGGTACTCCTGTAATATGAATTTCATTCGACCCGCCTCCTTGTATGTCTGCTCCCATTTTGGTGAGCATGAGACAGAGTTCACGAACTTGTGGTTCAGATGCCGCGTTCGTGATCGCTGTCTTCCCTTTTGCTAGGACAGCCGCCATAATAACATTTTCAGTTGCAGTCACACTTGGTTCATACAGATGCACATTCGCACCTGTTAGATGACCAGAGAGAGAAAAAGAATCATCACCAATTTCCTTGAACACCGCACCAAGCGCAGTAAGGCCGTCAAAATGCGCTGTCATTTCACGCGGACCAATTTTATCACCTCCCGGATATACACTGTGGACACTTCCAAAACGAACAAGGAGCGGCCCAAGCAGGACATTTGAAGAACGGAGTTGTTTTGCAAAATCTGCCGGTATGTTTGTCGACGTAATGTTGGCACACTGTATTGTCGCCTCTCCAGCACTGCTGTTATATTCCACAGTAGCACCAAGAAACGTTAGCATATCAAACATAACACTCACATCTGAAATTCCAGGAACGTTCGTAAGGTACACTTTTTCTTCCGTTAAAAGAGACGCAGCTATCATTTTAAGCACGGCGTTTTTGTTTCCTATTGTTTGAACCTCGCCATTGAGAGGTTTTCCACCTTGTATGATAAATCGTGACATGTTGAAATTTGCCTATGTTTCAAGTACCATTATACTCAATCTGGAATAAAAAGTCCAGATACATAACATGTACGATTATGTGGTATCCTGATATAAAACTCACAAGGACAATTCGTCTTGCAATTATGGTCACACTCATCATGAGTTTTTTTATTATTTCTCCGATTATCATTTTCTACGCCTCCGGGTATCGCTTTGATTTCAATTCTTATAAAATAAAAAAAACAGGTATCATTGCAATAGATGTCACCCCAAAGGATGCCCGCATGACACTCAACAACAGTATATTGAACAAAACAAGTCCTCTCCAGCTGACCAATAGAGCGCCTGGAATATATCCACTCCGTATCCAAAGAGACGGGTATCTTCCATGGACCAAAACGATCCACGTTGAGAGTAATCAAACAACATACATTACAAATCTCTATCTTTTTCTTGATGTACTTCCAACACTCGAATTTCAAATGCAAGGCACCACCCTTTCTTCTACCTATTCATCTGATGGACGTTTTGTTTCCATACTCAACAAGATCGACAATACTGTCTATGAAGTACATCTCTTTGATGGAGAGAAAGAAACTGAATCAATTATCTGGCACGGTGAATCTCATATCAGACCAATCCTCATCTGGTCATTACATGCACCACGCCTCGCAATACTCTCTCAACCAGACACAACAGCCGAACAGCGTATAGAAACAATCAATGCAGAACATATCCAACGAACACAGACATATCTCCTAACTAGTACATCGACACTGCGGATGCAGTGGCAAGAACACGGCAATGATATACTCTATGTCAATAAAAAAAAAGATATTCTCGCCCTGTCAAACGGAAATATTCAAACCATTGCAGCGACAACATCGTCTCTCTGGTTTGTCGATAGTAATGAAGAAATATGGAGTATTTCCAGTACGCATGAACTTTGGAAAAATGATACTCTTATTTTTCCTATGCTAAAAGATGGTCGTATTGCAGAGATAGTAGATACACGAACAAACAATGTCATCGTAAAGACAGATACAGACATCTGTATTCTCTGGCTTGATTCGGGAGAAACAACCTGTATCCCTGTGACGCACATATTCCCTCGGATCTATGGAAAAAGTTGGAGTACATGGATACTCTGGTCTGAGTGGGAAGTATATGAACTTAAAGAAAATGGCGATAGCATTCTCCTCACCCGCACGAATGAGCCATTATACAGCCTGTCTGCGTCAACAAAAAACAATTCACTCTTTTTTGGATTTGATACGAACATTACTGCCTTTGATCCACAATTTCGCACAACACATATACTGTTTTCCGGAGAATCACATATACAATCTATAGCCACACAAGATGCAGGTGATTACATCCTCTTTCACACATCCATTAACGAACGCAATGGCATCTACAAAAGAATGCTGTAGTACCGCTTTAATGTAATTTTTTCGAATGAACATTTCAAAATTCCGAGCGAGGGGTTGGTAAAAAACTGGAAGCGATACGGGTGTGTACCGGTGAGATTTTGAACCGAGCCACAGCCGGAATTTTTGGATGTTGGACGGAAAGAATTATGTTACAGTGGTACTTATATTACAATCCCCTGAATAATGGCATTCCATTGTTTGGATTTGTGGGGACATAGATCGTACCGGCTCGATCTTTTAAACTTTCGATATACAGATATTCGAGATACCGTACCGTAAGGCTTTGGTTGATAATTTGTTGCGCGTCTCGTTGTCCCTCTGCCGCGACTCGCTTTCGTTCCGCTTCCTTTTCTTCCACTTGAAGTAAAAATTCATACCGCTCCGCTTCTTGCTCTGCCTGAAGTTTTTCTTCTATACTGTTTGCAAGTTTTGCAGGAAGTACGACATTTCGAAGGAGCATATCTTCTACCTCAATGCCACGAGGAGAAAGTTTTGTTCGCAAGACTTCCAAAATCTGTGCTGTTACCTCGCCACGCTTTTCTGAATAAATATCTTTTGCTGAATAGCGTGCGATTATTTCACGAATCGTACTTCGAATCTGTGGACGGATAACAACGTCATCATACATACGTCCAACATCACGATACACATCTGATGCATGCTCTTCGGCGAGCCTGTAGAGGACAGTAATATCAAGATCAACATTGAGTCCTTCTTTGGTTAGCGCTGTGATAGCGTCTTGTCCGGTTTTTTCCCCTTCTCCCTGTGCCATACTCATGGTATAGTCTTCTGTTCTCACACTCATTTCTGTGACACGCACAAATGGATTTTTCAGATGAAAGCCTGATGATACTTCTTCGTCATACACTTTTCCAAAGAGTGTTTTAACACCAACATGACCTGTACTCACCACTGTCCAGAAACTACTTCCGAAGACAAACAGAAAAAAAATCAGAACCAAAAGGACAATGTACCTCTTTATGTAACGCTTGAACTTGCTCGGATCGAATGTTTGCATACGAAAATAACAATCACAAATTCCTATCTGTAAACGTCCCATCAAACTCATATCCCATATACGTGGTAAGAAGTATAATCTCAAAAATCGTCGCGTATAGCTTCCAATCGGTATACAACGCGACAAATGCGTCGACTGGCTGACCCGCGACAACAGTAACAAAAGCAAGCAGGGCATCGCACAACAGAGCAACACCAATCGCAACAACCCCCAATTGCAAACCATGTTGAACGGTCGGAGACACGTTTCTAAAGTACCACTTGCCGAGGAAAAAAATCAACGGGATATTGACCAACCACATACTGATATAGCTCATCAGTGATGGCGCTTGGTAACGTGATACCTCACCTTGAAGAAGTACTATAACGATATATGTGACAAAAGAAACGAAATATAGTAACAGTCCAAAGAAGACCGCGCGTTTGATGTTCATAATAACAATGGTTAGAAATTATAGAGTAAAGTATAAAAGATACACATTCGTTTGTAGAGCAGTTTTACTAGCCTCAATGTCAAGAGGAAAGTGTTAAGCAACTTTTTTTCAATTTGTATGTTGATATTTTAACCCTACTCAACATAGAAATCTATTCTATCAAAGATTTTGCTGGTCTAGAGCCTACTACATTGTTATTGTCTTTGTTTCTTCTGTGACCGAATCGTCATATTTACCGCATCCATCAACTTCCATCACTTTCCTTACGGTGTATGTGAGATTGCCGTCCTCACCCACATCTTGTAAACGATAATGCGAATTTGGCTCCTCCATTATTGTATTTCTGACGCCTGTTTCGACGTCTACAAGTATGATAGCCCCATAGTTTTCTTGCATGCCGGGTCCACAATAATTGGGAGTTTTTCCACTTGCATCGACATAGGCGATCTTGGCATAATCATCGAAAACAAATGAATCATACGTTGCGAGCCCAAGTATATCACCTCCACTCGGATCAATCACAAATGTCTGGTATACAGGAGCGCCGCCAGAACCACAATCTGTCGGATTCCCCCACTCTAGAACAATTTTTTTATCATGCTGAGACCATGCACGAGGGAAAAAAGCAATAGGACAAAGGGTACTTGTAGAGTTCTCTCGTTTCTGTGGTCCTGAATAAATTTTGCTTGTCTTGCCATTTGTCAAGTCTCTTACAAATATATTATATTCCCAGGGTGCCACAGCAGATACAATATCTTTTACCCCTTCACTCACCTCAGTGTATACAATCTTATTCTTGTCATGAGACACAAGCGACGTAACGATGAAGAAACCCTCACTTGGTGTCAAAAGCTCCAGCACTTCTTTTTGTTGTAACTCTTTTGGAAAATGACTGGACAATACGTTTGAGTCTTCTTCGTCCTTTTCCATTTCTATCTCACTATCATCTTGTTCATACTCCCGAACTATGTCCAGCTGCCTCTCAGTGGCATCGTTCTGAATTTGAGAAATGGTGTCCCGAAGTTTATTCAGTTCTCTATCGTACGTATCTTGAACATTTTTCAAAACTGAATGTTGCCAAAAGAATACACCCCCACCTGCAATAAGCGCCATAACGAGCGATGGCACTATAATATATGATGCCATGTTGGGCTTTTGGTTTTCTGTATTTATTGATTCCATATTTGCAATACTGTATAAATGAGATAATTTTTGTGCATGGAGTACTTCTATACATCACCCCGCCACGCGTCATCATCTTCCTCAACATCAAATCGTACCACCTGATTTTGTGTCATTTTTTTTGGTGCGTCTTTTGTTATTGCCACCGCTCCTCCTTTTACAAACGGATCTGTTGCGTCTGATTCGGCGAGTGTATTATTGAGTGAAGCGCGCGGATGAGATTCTTGCTGTGACACACTACGAGGAGCGGATGTATCGATGTTTGTGGAAGAACCTTTCTTTTTTCTATTTCGTTTTCTTTTTTTCTTTTGTGGCTGCCCGTCCATTCCCTGTATGTCAGTTACGCCTTCCGCATGACGAACTGGCGCTAAAGCAAAGGTATCCATTGTTTTTTCGTCTGACAGCGAAGATACTTCATCAACAAAAGATTTTTCTTTTTTCTCAAACACAGAAACTGTATCATCCGGTTCGCTCAATACACTTTCGTTTGGTTTTTGTTCGTTTTTCTGCTTTGGTAGTAAATCAGCCAGATGAACAAGCGGATGATCAGACACACCCTTTTCTTCTGCAAAAACCACGTCAGAATGTGGTATATCCTCATGTTGCACCTCGAGGGCAAGGTCTTTATCTTTGGACGAAAAAGGTGTGGCCTGCACTACTGAAGGGGTGCCTTTTTTATCGGCCGGTTTTTGAAATGGAGCCTTTTTTTGCTCATCACTCCAGTCTGTAGAAGCTGATTTTTTTGTGTCTGATTGTTTTGATTTCTTTTCTTCGGCTTTTTTTGTATGTTCTCGTTGTCTCTCACCATCATTTTTTTGCGTGTCGGCTTTCCCATTTCCCTTACCACCGCCTGTTTCGTTTCCGTGTTCGTTTTCATCATCTCCTTCGTCAATTTCCATGCCACTCCAACGAGTAATTTTATCTTCAATCACACTCCTATTTTTCCCATAGCGTTCTCGTGACACACGAATGACTTTTTCCGCGCTTCCGGTTGCTGATCCTATCGGAGGCATGGTGGTAGCACTAAACGGATGCGACGCAACACCGTCAATCATGAGTTTTAAGAAAATTTGAAACTTTGGCAAATTAACAATGTCTTCTATGGTAAATGTTGGTGCATATTCTTTTTCAAGTGTTTCCGCATCGCCTGCGCCGACTCGAAAGGTAACCATCGACCCGACGTTTCCAAACACAGCATCAGCCACAATCTCATCGAGTTGCATCACATATTGATGTGCCATGATGAGGCTGAGACGATATTTTCGAGCTTCAGACAAAATATTGGCAAAACTTGGTGTTGCAAAGTTTTGAAATTCATCGACATACAGGAAGAAATCTTTTCGTTCTTCTTCAGGCATATCTACCCGACTCATCGCTGCCAGCTGAATTTCAGTAATGAGCATACCTCCAAGAAGTCGTGAGTTGTCCTCTCCGATACGACCCTTTGAAAGATTCATGATAAGAATTTTGTTCGTGTCCATTATTTCACGGACATTAATCGTTGATTTTACTTGCGCCACCATGTTTCGTATAACACTTGCGGAAAGAAACTGACCAATTTTATTTTGAATCGGAGCAACAGCCTCTTTTTGATACCGTGGTTCATAATTTGCAAATTCCGTTGTCCAGAATGATTTGATAACAGGATCTTTCAATTTTCGGAGTACCTTCTTTCTAAATTTTGCATCCGCAAGCAGACGGTTAATACCAAGCAACGTTGACCCTTCGTAATCAAGAAGGGCAAGGAGTGTGTTATTGAGAATGTATTCCATTCGGGCACTCCACACATCTGGCCAAATCTTTTTAAAGACCGCCATCAGTCCTGCAGCAACCAAATGTTTTTGTTCTTCGTTTTCTACTTCAAGAATATTAAAGCCAATCGGATACTCAACATCTGCTGGGTTAAAATACACCACATCGTTGATGCGATTCTGGGGAATATAATTGATAATTTTTTCTGCAAAATCGCCGTGTGGGTCAACCACTCCAATCCCATGTCCGTTATAAATATCTTGGAGTACCATGTTTTCAAGCATAGTTGTCTTTCCCATACCGGTCTTTCCGATGATGTACATGTGACGCCTCCGGTCATCTATTTTTATCCCAAAGCGACGCAATTGGTTACGAAAATTTGTTTGCGCAAAAAGACAGATATCCTCTTTTGGAGTCGGTTCTCTTCCTTTTGCTGTGAGCTGATGTGTAGGCACAATATCAAATAACAAATAGCAAGGAACAAAACACAATCTTACTATAATGAACTACAGTATAGCACTTTTCTCCTACTTCTTCAAAACAGTTATCAGGTTGTCTGCTTCTCTCACCTCCTCCTTCTCACCATTTTTTGAATAATATTGTTCTACCACATCACATCCAACCGCTTCTGCCATGACTATCGTTTGTTCCGGCGTGATGTTCCAGTAGTGTCTTGCTTCATTTGTTTTTTTATCTCCTGAGATAAAATTGGCAATAATGTGATCTGGCGTATCGCCCACAAGATATCTCCCCTTCTCTATACGTTTTTGTGTCCACCGACCGAGAAAATTCCAATTTGTCATAACAAGCAAACCACCGGGCTGTAGCACTCGTGCAACTTCTTGGAGCGTTTCTAATTGTCCTGCAGGTGGAAGATGGTGCACAGAAGCAATTGCGTAGACAATATTAAACGTACACTCTTCAAATGGAAGAGAACGCATATCTGCTATACTGAATGTACATTCTGGATAGCTTTTTTGTGCAATCTCGATCAGCCCCTTACTTATATCTACGCCTGTAAACGAAGTGGACAAATCCTTAAAAAGCTGGTATAGTCTGCCATTCCCGCACCCAAGATCAAGAATTCGGTCACCATTCTTTGCAAAGTGAAGAAGTGGCTTTATATCTTTCCAAATGTATTGGCGGGTACTCGAAAATAACGAAGCGATTTCGTCGTAAGCCAATGCATTTTCTTGTATATACTGTTCGATACCTTTCATAGAAAGACTGAAGATTACATTTTGACGTACGTCAAAATAAAATTGAAGATTATAATTCACTACACTATGTCTGACTCAATCTTCAATCTTATTTTTGCGAAGCAAAAATACAGTCTTCATTTTTTTCTACAAATTTGTGTCCCATGATGACCTAGAACACATTCTACTCTCAATCATAGCATCGCATCCAGAGACGAAGGATGAGTTTGATCGTGCTCGCAGGAAATTCTCAAATGCACTGAAAACAATGCAATCACCAAACAGACTGCTCCTAGAAACCTATCAGAAAATGGTTGAAAATGGAAGTATACAGCGAGATACATTATTTGAAACCTTCATGCGAAAAGCCGACATTCGTAGTATGTCTGGCATTGCGGTCATCACTTCCCTTGTGAAACCATACATGTGCCCAGGCACCTGCGTGTATTGTCCGACAGAGTATCGCATGCCAAAGAGTTATATTGCGAGCGAACCGGCAGCAGCAAGAAGCCAGCGACTGAACTTTGATCCATATCTCCTCATGCAAAAACGAATTGAAATGCTCGAGAGTCATGGACATCCGTGCGATAAAATTGAATATATTATAAAAGGTGGGACATGGAATGCATATCCACTCAAATATCAATACTGGTACATTCTGGAATCGTTTAGAGCCTGCAACGACTTGCAAAAAAGCGAAGAAGCAAAAAAGCAAGAAAGCAAACGATTGACTGAGGACGATGCGAACGATCTGTCACTAGAACAATTACAACAATTACTACAATTTGAACAAGAGAAAAACGAAACCGCTGGTCACCGCATCATCGGCCTTACCCTTGAAACGCGTCCAGACGCAATTTCACCAAAAACAATCTTTCACATGAGACGTCAAGGATGTACACGTATTGAGCTCGGTCTCCAATCAACCGATGACAACATTCTTTCGCTGATAAAACGGGGCCACACGGTACAACAATTTCGCGATGCCATCACACTCCTTCGCCAAGCAGGATTCAAAGTTGATCTGCACTTTATGCCGGATCTTCCTGGAAGTTCGCCTGATCATGATATAGAGATGTACAAAGAATTATTTACCAATCCGGGTTTGAAGCCTGACATGGTAAAAATCTATCCGTGTGCAGTCGTAAAGTCCGCGGAATTGTATCAATGGCTAGAGGATGGTCGCTATACACCATACGGGGAAGAAGGGTTGTTTCACGCGCTTCTTGAAATGAAAAAAGCAACACCGCGATACTGCCGTATTTCACGCCTTATTCGTGATATACCAAGCAATGAAATTGAGGCTGGAAATATGATAACGAACCTTCGCGAAGCCCTTGAAAAAGAACTTCATACACGAAGAGAAAAATGTATTTGTTTACGTTGCAGAGAAATTGGAAGACAAATGAAGCATATTCCCAACAATACAACACCCTGCATCTTTGTTGACACATACGAAACTGTCGGGGGAACAGAGTACTTTATTACACTTGAGGATCCGGAACGAATCGCGGTTTTTGGATTTCTTCGTCTGCGTATTCCTGATAAAACATTTTTAGAAAATCCAAAAATGTTCGATGATATGCCTGAAATAAAAGATGTTGCCTTTATTCGTGAGCTTCACACATACGGACAACTCGTTGGAATAGGCAAAACTGAAAAGGGAGCATCGCAACATACGGGTCTTGGCAAACGACTTGTTGCTGAGGCGGAAAAAATAGCAAAAGAACATGAATATACAAAAATTGCTGTTATTTCCGGCGTGGGCGTAAAAGGATATTATGAAAAATTAGGATATGTAAAAGATGGCACATACATGATAAAATATAGAGATATAGACTCTTCGCTCTGAATGTGTATCAAGGGTCTGTCGCCGAATGCCATTTTGGCTTATTTTTCCATTTTTCGGCCAGAATCCTTTCAAAATTTTTTTGCTTAGCTTAGGGTAAGCCGAAAAATTTATTCAAGAATTCTGTCTCGAAAAAGTAAAAAAAACATCTCAAAAGCGCATTCGGCGACAGACCCATCAGAAAAAAAATTGCACCCTTTTACCACTGGTGGTATTATACAGACAATGTATACCATACCCTATTTCCCTCATCTATGGATCTCCCATTAGGAACAATCATCGCGGCAGGACCTGTTATTATTGAGGATAATAAGGTTCTTCTGAATAGAGAAATCAAAAAAGATGGTGCAGAAAGTCCGTATTTCATGTTTCCCGGCGGCACGGTAGAGGACTTCACCATTTCACTCGAAGATGCGGCGAGACGAGAAGCAAAAGAAGAAGTCGGCATTGATGTTGAAATCATAAAACCACTTCGAACACTCCTTGTACCCAGACCTGACAACGGGACGCTTGTCATTCTCGTTCACTATCTTGCCAAGCGGATCGGTGAGGTCGTCCCGGGACCGGAGACGGTCGAATGGGGATGGTATGACATCAACGATTTGCCAAAAAATTGCGCGCCAAATGTATTTGAAATAATTGAAGACGTGAAAAAGGAGCTATGATTTTAAAAACGCTTGAATTTAAGTAATGACATATAACTCGGGCCTTTAGGCCTGGTAGGTTCTTATGCAGTCAGACATAAAGGTCTGAGTTACATTTTCTCTATGATCCTTCAACAACAAGACCCCGACATCTACGGCCTCATCAAAAAAGAAATCAAGCGCCAAACCGAAGGACTGGAAATGATCCCTTCGGAAAATCACACCTCCTCGGCCGTGCTTGAAGCACTTGGAAGTAGGCTCACGGATAAATATTCAGAAGGCTATCCTGGAATGCGATATTATGGTGGCTGTGAATATGTCGACATGATTGAAAATATCGCTCGAGACCGCGCAAAAGCATTGTTTGGATCAGATCATGCAAATGTACAGGCTCACTCCGGATGTCCTGCTAATTTTGCCGTATATTTTGCTCTTGTAAATCCTGGCGACACTGTTATGGGACTCAATCTCTTTCATGGTGGTCACATGACACATGGATTAAAGCTCAACTTTTCCGGAACCATCTACCATAGTGTTCAATACGGATGTACTACTGATGGAAGAATTGATGTTGACGAAATGCGTCGCCTGGCGCATGAACACAGACCGAAACTTATCGTTTCTGGTGGAAGTGCGTATGCTCAACAGTATGACTGGGCAACATACCAACAAATTGCTGACGAGGTTGGTGCATTTCATTTGGCTGACATGAGTCATGTGGCAGGATTGGTCGCCGGCGGTGTTCATCCAAATCCTGTTGGCATTGCAGATGTGATCACAACCACAACACACAAAACACTCCGTGGTCCACGTGGTGCTATTATTCTTGCGAATGGCAATCCTTCCATTCCACTTACAAAAGTGGATCGTACAAAAGAGAACATTCCAACGCTCATTGATAGAGCAATTATACCCGGAATCCAAGGGGGGCCACACAACCATCAGACAGCAGCAATCGCCGTTGCCCTGAAAGAAGCTATGCAACCAGAGTTCAAGGAGTATGCCAAGCAAGTCATCAAAAATGCAAAAACACTTGCGGATGAACTTCTGTCACGTGGCTATAGGCTTGTCACCGGAGGAACAAGCACACACCTGCTCTTGATTGATCTTAGTAATAAAAACGTGACAGGAAAACAAGCAGAAAACGCTCTTGGAAAGGCGGGTATAACGGTAAACAAAAATACCATTCCACACGATCCACGAAAACCATTTGATCCAAGTGGGATTCGCATGGGAACACCGGCACTGACAACCCGTGGTATGAAGGAAGACGAAATGAAAACGATCGTAGACTACATTGACCACGCTATTTCAAACAGTGAGAACGATGCACTCCTCAGCTCGATTCATGATGACATAGAAGAGCTATGCGAACAATTTCCACTTCCTTCCTAGTATGATCTACACGAGCACGGATGAAGCACAAACACGATCTATTGGCAGACAGCTCTCTACCATGATACAGGGTGGCTCGATTGTCACACTTTCTGGTGACCTGGGGACAGGAAAAACAACATTTGCCAAAGGTTTTGCAGAAGGACTTGGTGTGAAGGACACGATTACAAGTCCGACATTTTCCATTATGAATGTGTATGACGCACATCATCATACAGGCATTACAACCCTGGTTCACATAGATACATACCGATTAGAGAGAGAAGAAGGACTCATGGCAATTGGTGTTGAGGAGTACGCTGGTGAAGTACATACGGTGCTTTTGATTGAATGGCCGGAAAAAATTCCATCGTTTCTTCGTGCATATACACTTATTTCCGTCCACCTCTCACAAAAAAACAATACTGAACGACAGATTATCGTGGGAGGCATTTCATAAAAAACACTACAGCATCTCTGTACGAGGCAAAAAAGTTGGTTTGCGTACGCGAGAAACACTTGCCTCCTGTTGTGTAGGCAACATATTTGGATAATATATCATTTATTGTTACGTCTCTTTCGAACAGTATCTATTTTTTCATTGCTTCGATACCACAGGCGATAGAGTTTCAAAGATATCCATTCTTTCAGTCGCATATATCTGCCACGGTGTTCCCATCGGTTATCTTGAACCATCTCAGAAGAAGAGAGCCACCCGGTGACAATCGCTTTGAGTTGCTGTACAACATGCTTGTCTGTGAATCTAATATTTGCTTCGTAATTGTCATAAAAACTTGTTTGGTCTATATTACTACTTCCAATCATCGCCCAGTCATCGTCCACAATCACTCCTTTTCCATGCATCATATCTTTCATGAGATGGACGCGAACCCCCCGATGGCGCATAAGAGAAAATAAGGCATACGCCGCGTACGTCGCGATACGAATATCACTCCGAAATGGAATAAGTAAATCCACTTTTATACCTCTTTTGCGCGCGCTCCAGAGTGCCCGCAAAAATTTTCTATCCGGAAAATAATATGGTGAAAACAAAATAACACGCTCTCGCGCTTTTGTAAGGGCTTCGACATATTTTTTTCTGACGCGTGATTGTTTTGTGTTCGGTTCGTCATAAATAAACTCAAGATCCTCGACACTTTTTGCAAGTCGAAATTTGTATTTCAACAAATTTTGCACATCCGCGTTCTTTCCACCTGCAATCACATAACTTTTTGCAAATGAACGGAGGAGCGATCTCACTGCAGGACCATGTACACGCACATGAATATCTTTCCATGTGGACATGCTGTGTTGTATATTGACGCCACCGATAAACCCGACTGTTTCATCAATAATAAGTAATTTTCTATGCGTTCGAGTCCAAAGACGTTGCCAACGAGTCAGTATGTTTTTTGTGTGCTGTGCCGAAAAAAGACGCACATCGACGCCGACGGCTGTCATAGCATCTATAGCATCTTTAGAAAGTTCTGAGCTTCCAAATGCATCCACAAGTAGTTTCACCACGACTCCTGCTTTTGCTTTTTCTTTTAAAAGAGAAATAAATGTATTCCCCGAATCATCATCAACAAATGTATACACTTCCCAATAAATTGAGCTGGATGCTTTTTTTATGGCACAAGACATGGCATCCCATGCTTCCTGAGATGTACTGTAGAGTACGATGTCTGATGATTTCCGTTTCATAATCCCTCTATTCTAGACGGTTCTGACATTTTCTACAAGGAGCGAAAGACTGCACCCCACTTCGTGTGGGCTAAGACTACGACTCCATACGGTCGCCTAAGATTATACTTGCCTGTGGCAAGTAAGACTGAAAGATTAGTCGACAAACCAAACTTTCCTCAAAAAAAAGAATATATAAAGATATTAACCAATCCACTAGCAACTACCAGTGCATAGAGTGACTGCCAAAAATTGCCATCTGTGATCAGAAAAAAACTAATTGCATTCACGGTACTCACAATGGCCCAAATGAACCAAGTAGTAGGATTCGGAATAGATGAACCGTTTTTGACCTGTAAAAAATAGACGTATAGAAAAAAATTGTTGTAAAGTTACTCAGCAAAAGAAGAAAATGACTCATAAAAAATAGTTTACACAAAACCATGCTTTTTCATCACTACCTGCCTCGCTTCCTCATACTTCCTCACTTTTCCTCTAACCCCTGGCAATACTGACCAGGGTCTCCGGTATGCAAAACTTGGAAGCCAAGAACTCATCGTCCCACCTGTATCAACTCGAAAAAGATACTCATCAATCCACACGCCTCTCTTCCCCTGCTCAGCAAGGGTAAGAAAAAAATCCCAATCTTGAAAGCGCTTGAGTGACTCATCCCATCGGACCACATCTTTCCGTAGAATGAGTGACGTAGAATGAATAAAATTCGACTGCTTGAGTGCTGTGGCATCAAATGCCCTGCCTGGCATTTTTTTCTTTCCAAAATAATGATTTGTATATGCAACGCTTGCATCAGGATTCTTTTGCAATGCATGAAGCATTTTTTCAAGAATTTCAGGCTCAGCTACCACATCTGCATCCCAGAATATCACGTACTCACCGTTTGAAAGTTCAAATCCATTATTGCGGGCGGCAGGTGCCCCCTTATTTTCTTGGCGAACGAGGTCCACAGGTAGTCTGACTGTTTCATCACTGCCGTCATCAACAATAATAATTTCTACATCACGATATGTTTATTTTTCAATCGAAACAAGTGCTCTCTCGAGTGCGTCTTGGTGATTGTATACCGGAATAATGATACTGATCATAGTATCGAAGTTGTTCCTACAATAGGAACACAGATTTAACGGATTTAACCGATTTGAACAGATTTTTTATATTTTACTGAATAACCAGTCTAAATGACTATACTCTATAAAATTCAGGCCTTCTATCTCCTAACGCATCATTATACTCATTTATCTTTTTTTTACTTGCTTTATGTTCCTCAATCTCTACGATTGAAACGTGAGACAAATCTATGGGAGCCTTATCCAAAATATTCCCTCTCACATCAGTGATCTGACTTCCACCTGTAAACGTAAAATAGTCATCTCCTCTTTTTTCATTCCCTATTCTATTAGCAGTTATAGCAAAAATACCATTTTCAAAACATCTTGTAACCATTGCATTTTGACAATATGGCATAACCAAATTGGATGGATGAGCCAGTATCTGCATTCCTTGCAAAGCAAGTGTTCTGCTAACTTCAGGAAACACCCAATCAAAACAAATCATGACACCAATTTTGACACCACGTACTTCGTAAACTTTCAACTGCTTATCCCCTGGCGTAAACCATAATTTCTCCTTGTTGAACAGATGAATCTTTCTATAGGTATCAATAACGTTTCCATCTGACACAATAAGAGAGGAATTATATATAGTACCTCCATCTCGTTCAGCAAAACCGGCGACAATGGTCGCACCTGTCTCCAAAGAAATTTCCTTTAAAAATTCTGACGTTTCTCCATTACTAGTTTCAGCAAGCATGTTTGCCTCTTCTGCAGATGTAAACGTATATCCTGTTGCAAATAATTCAGGTAACACAAGAAGATCAGCTCTTGCATCTTGCAACAACAAACGAACTTCTTCAAAATTCTTTTTCTTCTCACCAAACATTGGAGAATTTTGTACATATCCTATCTTCATATAGTCTAGTGGATTGGTGTAAATGAACTTGTTTGCTGTTCGTCACTAGCTATTCCTTGTTGAAGCCACGGATCTAGTAATCGCACCTGCTTTTCCCATACAAAATCCTGTTTGATCCTCGCTTTTGCATTTTTTCCGAGTGTAATGATAAACGCTTTGTCTCTAAGTGCGTCGACAATGGAAGAAATAACTGCAGGATCCCCTTTGTATAAATCTATGACAATACCTGTCTCTCCATGAAGCACTGCCTCGTCTACTCCACCACTTTTCCCCGCAACTACAGGAAGTCCAGTAGCGGCCGCTTCAAGAAACACCATACCGAGCCCCTCTTCTCTACCCTCATCCGGATGCGTCAGGAGGACAAACAAATCCGAAAGGTAATAAAACTTTCTCAGTTCATCATGTGGCAATTCACCAAGATAGCGAACAATATTTTGAAGATTATTTTTTTGAATTGTTTCCATGATATATGCATTCTTTGGTCCGTTGCCAATAAGAATCCAGACCAAATGCGGAATGTGTTTCAGAATCTCCGGCATCATTCTCAAAAGATGTGGAAACCCCTTTCCGTCTACAAATCTTGAAACAGTGAGGATAATCTGTTTTCCATTCAACGCATACGTGTTTCGCAATTCTTCGAGAATATCTTGTGACGGTTCCTCGAGAAAAGAGGGACTGGGGCATGGATACATCACAAGAGAGATGTGCTCAAACTCCGGAAGTTCGAGCAAAAAACGATGCTGTAGTGATTCACTATTAAAAATAACTTGCTCACTCGCACGCGCGACTCGCGCAACCATTGACTTTTTCCACGGTGTCTGTGTTCCTGCTACCAAATCTGTCCCGTGCGAAAACAAAAGGAATGGAATCTTCAAAAATTTCTTTACACATATACCTGCATACCCCACAGGTAAGACATGGTGAACGAGCAAAAGTTCGATATTTTCTTTTTTGCAAATACGCCATGTGTGCCAGAGGAGTCGTGTCCATCGTGGCCAGAGCAATTTTGGAAACAGCAACTTCTTTCTCACCACCCTGTACTGCTGTACACCATCCCACTCTTTTGTGACACCCATATATGGAGCAAGTACAATGGTCTTCTCAGCATCCAGTGTATTTGCCAAATCATGAATATACGAAGCAATACCACCAACGTGTGGCGGATATTCGAGTGTGATGATGAGAGTTTTTTTCATATGAAGCTAATGGGACGGAGTTACTTCTGGCAACAAAAGAAATGATTCTGATTTTCTATTATATGATCGTATCCGCTTTGCCTTTATGTGAGTATACTTTTCCATAAATTCGTTAAAAGATCTATATTCTCCTGTTCCTTTTATATCCATATCGTAGAGCCTCCAATCATCAAAACAAATAATAGCTGGTGAGGTGATAAGTGGTGCCAAGAAATTAAGAACCTCCTTTGAAGAGCTATACGTATCGCAGTCAACAAAAACAATTCCAATATTCCCAATACCATGAGTTTCTATTGCTTCATCTGTAAGAGATTCACTATATACTCCCATTACCCATGTGATGTCGTCCGGATTTACCCCTCTACGCCCAAGACATTCCTTTGTCTTTTCAAAGGGACAGCGGTAAAATCCTTTTTGGAGAATATCATGCTCCTCATCTGTCCCATCGGGCAAACCATCAAATGAATCAAATCCAAAAAAGTTTATGGACTGATTCATATACTTTGCAGTCATGTACGCACTCCCAATTGATGAACCATTAAATACACCAAATTCCAAGTAATCTCCAATATCTCCCCCCTTTAGCTTTTCCAAACGCTTTATACAATCCCGAAAGAATATTTTGAGCGTGTCGGGAGGCACAAGATTGATAGCGCAAATGTCTTTGACTGCACCCTTAGTCCAAGGCGATCCTGGAATAGGATTAAACTTTCTATACACTTTTTTTGTCCATTTTTGAATGAGATTGTAACGAAAACTCATACGAATATACTTTATAGATCCTTATTGAAAAAATCAAACCCATCTCTACGGTCAATAATACGATACGCCATTTCCATCTCTTCGGGTGTATAAATATGAATAATCTCAAATGTTCCAGATGTGGTCTGTTGCAAGGTATCATGATGAGTTTCTATAATATGAACAAGTCCCCAATATATCCACTTCCCATCTATATTTTGGACAAGAAAATTACGAATTGGAGGTGCTTGAAATATGCGAATGTTATCCTTATTAAAAAAAGAAAATAATTTTCCCTTAAAATCAATGGAGTCAAAAGGTTTTGCCAGATGAGTTTCATATACCAATTCTTCTGGAAATCCTTGAGCCCGCGTCAATTGCAACGTATCATTGAGTTCAATCATGCTACCCATACATAAAAAATTATTTTTTAACCAAACTCACAACTTCCCGAAACTCCTGTATCGTGACTGATCGAAATATATACAAAAGTATCGGATAAGAAATCGCACCAACTAGTATAGCATAGAGAAAATGAAATCGAACATTTGTTATATATACAAAAATTCCCATACTGCCGGCAGACAAGAGAATCTGAAAAAACGCCTTTGCTACATAGCCATGAGACACAGCAGTAATCTTTGGGATGATGCAGTAGCCAAGTACTGCCAACAAGATATTTCCTACAAGCGCGGAGATTGATGCTCCGACAATGCCAATGCGTGGAATCAGAAGAACATTCAATATAATATTGATGACCATCACTATGCCGACAATCGTTGTCTGTGATGCCTGTCTATCGCAGGCATTAAGAAATGCTCCGATAGGAAAGCTGAGATATGAGAATATCAAGCTCATGATCAAAATCCGCAACGGGAGAACAGAAGGAAGATATTCTTCTGTGTAGAGAAGCAAGATAATATCCTGCGCAAGCACGGCAATCCCAATCGCGATCGGGACTGCAATCAAGAGCAAGTACTTGAGCCCTCGCTCGAACACAAACGAAAGCCGCGCCTTGTCATGTGCAAAATACTCGCTAAATTTCGGATACAGTGCCGCGATCAAGGCGAGTGGGATAAATTGAAAGGCATACGTGATCTTGTACGGGATACTATACAAGCCGACAGCCTCATCCCCTATCATTTTTGACAACAAAATAGAGTCAATGTACGAATACACCCGAGCAAAGATAGCTGCAAGCGCAAAGGGAATCGCAATTCTAGTTATGTATGTTGCCGTATCTGTATCATACTCTGGTTTCAAAGAAATCCTATGTTTTATCCGCAGGACACTCATCACAAAAAGTACATTCAACCCACTGGAAATAGTAAAGGCAAGGATAAGGAAAATGAGTGGAAAACCGGAAAACAAAAAAAATGATCCGAGTCCAAGCGTGAGTAACTGACTGCCCACAATGCTGATGGCCTCGTACCGTAATTCTCCCAGTGCGCGCAATGATCCATAGAGCGTGAGATGGAGTGAATCGAGAATCATGGTCACAACAGACAGATATACGAGATGTCTCGTCTCGACTTCGTAGCCCAGTGCATTGATGGCGATAAATACAACGACGCAACTGAGTATACCTAGAACAATTTTTATAGATAAAATAGTGCTTAGGTATACGCCAAGTTTTTCTCTTGCTTTTGCAGCCTCTCTAATAAAGACATTCGTGAGCCCAAGATCTACGAATACCACAAACACTGTCGTGAATGACAATGCAAAAAAATACTTTCCTGTCCCAGCTACCCCAATCTCACGAGCAATGAGTGTAAAATATATAAACGCAATCACTTTCTGAAAAACAGAAGCAATCGTCATAAAGGTGGTGTTTTTAATCGCACTTGCCATAGCACCTGAATACTCCTTTCTTATCGTGAAAGAAATCAAAGCGTAGTATATGCTAGATTGAGCGAAAAAACAAGTACCTGCATATACCGCACGAATAAAAAAACTGACGTCAGCCAGTTTTTTGTATCAATACATCGGGGAGAGTATCTATCGTTTTTTCCATTGTCGTCCTCGGCGTGCTTTGAGAAGTCCTGGTTTTTTTCGCTCTTTACTTCGCGCGTCACGTGTCATAAATCCTTCTGCTCTGAGAACCGGTTTGAAATCAGGATTCCAGGCAACAAGTGCTCGTGCAATACCATGACGCACCGCCTCTGCCTGTCCTGTCGTACCACCTCCAACTACTTTTACAGACACGTCGAACGCGTTATCTTTCCCTGCGACAACGAGTGGTGCAAGGACTTTTTGTTGCATCAAAAGAGCTGGAAAATACTGCTTCAGTTCACGATCATTGATCGAGATTACCCCTGTTCCAAGGGTAATTCGAACACGAGCTGAGGCTTCTTTTCGTCGCCCAACTGCGCGAGTCATTGTAGTGTCTGTTGTTTTTGTGGACATAGTGTCTGGTGTAATAATCTCAATCTATAAATTATTATGCGTGTATTGTTAAGCGTTTCATCATTTCATCACGATGCTTATTTTTTGGAAGCATTCCGTATACCGCGCGTCTAATAACATCTGTCGGATCTTCTTCAAAGACCTTTTTCATTGGCTTTGTCTGTAGTCCCCCCGGATGCATCGTATGATGATAATAATCCTTTTGCACCAATTTGTCACCAGTAAACAACACCTGTGATGCATGCGTAACAGTGACCATATCACCTGCATCGATGTGTGGGGTGTATGATGGTTTATTTTTTCCACTCAAAATCATTGCAACCTCAGTGGCAACCCGTCCAGGCGCTCGCCCTGTTGCGTCAATTTCATGTGTTGCTCGTGTTATCAATTGCACCATATTATACAAGTTCAATACGTACTTTTTCAGCACCATCATTGGAACGGAATCCAACTTTTGTGATGCGGGTGTATCCACCATTACGCTCTTTATACTGTGGTCCGAGAGTATCGATCAATTTTTTTACCGCTTTGTCGGTATATAATTTTGAAATAAGCATACGACGTGATGCAAGCGTGTTCTGTTTTGCTGTTGTTATCAAAGGTTCTACAAATCCACGCAATGCCTTTGCTTTTGCCCGTGTTGTCTTGATCCCACCGTGAAGAATCAGGCTCTCTGCCAAACTCCGCATCAACGCTTCTCGTTGTGCCTTTACGCGACCAAGTGTGTTGTTTTTCTTTTGATGTCTCATAAAAATACGCGACCTATGCTATTATGTTTTTACTTCCTCAGTATCGTCTTCAGTACCACCCATAAGAAGAACGAGATGATCCATAAGAATACTCGTTGCTTGTTCAATTGCTTCCTTTGGTGTAATGGTACCATCTGTCTCAACGGTCAATATCAATTTTTCAAAATTAGTCACATCGCCAACACGAGTCATTTCTACCGTATACCCCACGTCTCGAATTGGCGTGTAGAGTGCGTCAATCGCAATCGTACCGAGATCGAGATGCTTTGTGTTTCGCTGTGCGACCGGGACATATCCTTGTCCTTGTGCCACAATAATCTCCATATTGAACTCTTTTTTATCATCAGTAAGAGTCGCGATAACCATATCATCATTTGCAATGTCCACATCAGCATTTTTATCAAAATCTTTTGCAGTAATCGGCCCTTTTCCCTTCTTTTGGAGCGTCAGTGTCACTGGCTCAGCACTGTGCACACGCACAGCCAACTGTTTCAGATTCAAAATAATTTCTATCATGTCTTCTTGTACACCATCAACAGCGGAAAATTCATGCTGAACGCCTGCGATCTTCACCGCCTCAACCGCTGCACCTGGCAATGACGAAAGAAGGACACGTCGGAACGCATTCCCAAGTGTAGTTCCATATCCCTGACTGCACGGAGTGACCACAACCTGCTCGATATTCTTTCGATCAGTTGCAACATATTGTACTGTTGTTGGAAGATGAATGTGGTGATCCATAGAGTGTGTGTATTATGCGATGGGTATCGCTAATTGACAGGTTTTTAACGTGTGGAATAGTATTCGATAATCAGTTTAACATCAAAGACTTGTTCGAATTCGTCTTTCGTAGGTCTGCCAAGAACAGTACCAGTCAGTGTCGGAGGATCAAGTGAGAGCCATGATGGTTGCACCTTATTCGCAAGCTGTTCAGCAACAATATCAAAATATTTCTTGTTCTTTTTTATAGGGTTGACCGCAATAACATCACCGACTTTTGTACTATATGATGGAATATCCAGTTTTTTTGCGTTCACGGTAAACATACCATGGTTCACCAACTGTCTTGCCTGCGCGCGCGTACTTGCATATCCCATACGATAGACAACATTGTCCAAACGTCCTTCGAGCAGATTATTTAAATTCACACCGGAATCGCCTTCTTGTCGATTTGCTTCTTCTACATACGCACGAAACTGACGTTCACGAAGTCCGTAGACAAATTTTGCTTTTTGCTTTTCTTCGAGCTGTTTTCCAAAGCTGGACAATGATCGCTTATGCTTTGCGCCATGTTGCCCAGGGCGCTGGTTCAAACGTTTTGCAACTTTTGCAACATTTGTTTTTAAACCCAAATTCACACCAAAGCGGCGCGCTATTTTATTTTTTGGACCAATATATCTTCCCATATATGTAAAATACTAATCTGCAACGTATATACAAATGTTACGAATAGCGATGAATGTTTCTTGAATGGTGTATAGGTATGTGTTGCATTCGCATATATTCGCAGACTGACATTATTATTTATACACGTCGTCGCTTTGGTGGTCTGCACCCGTTATGCGGTATCGGGGTCGTATCTTTTATGCCGGTTACCGTTAATCCTTGGTTGTTGAGTCCGCGAATTGCCGATTCTCGTCCACCACCAATTCCCTTGACAAACACACTCACTTCTTTTAGTCCGTATGCTTCTATTGACTGAACCGCTTTCTCAACTACTTTTGATGCAGCGTATGGGGTTGCTTTTTTAGGACCTTTGAATCCAACCATACCGGCACTCGCCCACCCGAGGACATTTCCATTTTGGTCAGTCAGCGTCACAATCGTATTATTGAATGTAGCCTGAATATAGGCACGGCCAGTACCCACGTTGTGTGACGTTATTTTTTTCTTTTTTATTGTTTTCTTTTTTGCGTTTGTCGCCATAGTATACAAACAAAATCCTTAGGTCTTTTGTGCAGATGGTTTCTTTCCACTTGTCGCAAAATTTCTCTTATTTCCTCGGAGTGTACGGGAATTCGTCTTCGTCCGCTGTCCTCGAGTCGGCAGACGCTTTATATGACGAATACCACGATACGATTTGATATCCTTCAGTCGTTTAATATTTGCGCCAATATCTCGACGAAGATCACCTTCTGTCTTATATTCACCTTCAACAATCGCACGGATTTTATCTTCTTGCTCTTGAGTAAGATCCTTAACACGAATATTCTCATCCACTCCGGCTGCTGATAAAATAACCTGTGCACTTTTTACGCCAACGCCCATAACATACGTCAATGCAATAACAACACGTTTTTGTTTTGGGATGTTTATTCCTGCTACACGCATACGATACTGTAAAAAAACGATTCTGTTATATTAACTTCCTGCCTTTGTACGCTTCTTATTCCCTTGTCGTTGTTTATGACGAGGATTTTCACAAATAACATGAACAACGCCTCTGCGTCGTACAATGCTACACTTTGCGCATCGAGTTTTTGTCCCTGCGTGTACTTTCATACAAAAGCTGTTGATATATCTTTTCATTAAAAAAATATCAACCACTGCCGTGATATCATTACCTACCTTTACTTCTGCGATTGGGAGAGACTATACATCCTGTCATGCCTGTCTGTCCAAAACACAGTGAAGGCGGGCTCCACCACACTGGTTGATATTCTTTTTATTGTAATAGTTACTACCTTAGTATCGGTATACGATACGACCCTTTGTGAGATCGTATGTACTGATCTCCACTTTCACTTCGTCACCAACACCGAGGCGAATACGAAACTTTCGCATTTTTCCAGCTATCGTTGAAATAACCTCGTGGTCATTTTCAAGCCTGACACGAAACTTCGTACCAGGGAGTGCTTCTTCAATCACTCCTTTTACTTCGATCATGTCGTCTGTTTTTGCCATTTCAATAAAGATTCAGTAACCTGGGCACAAGTGTACAGGAACTCTGTTTTCCTGTCAAGAGATAGACCAAGGATACGTGTGAATAAGTGTTTATAGTAGTAATATAGGCTCAGTATAGCAGAAAAATAAATTTATTCAAACACCGCCCTTATCCGTCTCACGCCAGCAGACACAGCCTCTTCTTTTGTGATCTTAAAATGACCAAGCACGCTGGTGTGCTCAACATGTGGACCACCGCAAAACTCTTGACTAAACGTCGGTGACGTGACCACCGCTTTCATCGGTTGATCGGGATCGCCAATCGTGTACACCTTCACCTTTTCACCGTATGTTTCTTCAAAAAGACCGATGGCACCTTTTGCCTTTGCTTCTTCTACGGTGAGCATCTGATACGATACTGGATAATCTTTTGCAATCGCTTCGTTGACCAAGTTTTCAATCGCTCTGATTTCTTCATCTGTCACTTTTTTGTCATACGCAAAGTCAAAGCGGAGTCTCTCTGGTGTAATATTGCTCCCCTTTTGAAATGCGTCTGGGCTCAGTAATTCCAACACTGCCGCATGCAAAAGATGAGTAGCAGTATGATACTTTGTACTCATCTCGCTGTGATCGACAAGCCCACCTTTAAACTTTTTATCCATCCCTTGCTTTGATACTGCTTGGTGTTCTGCAAATACTGCATCGTATGCACGGATCAACTCATGCTCATCAAACTGCTGATCTGGGAATTTCTTTTGTAACAAATCTGCAAAGACTTCAAGTGGTAGTCCATGCGTCTGGTATAAATCGAAGGAAATCTTTGCAATGCCGGCAAGAGCCTCATCACGTTCGTTTGCATATTTGCCTATTTGCTTATTTATATCCGCTTGAACTTTGCTAAATTCCTTTTCGCCACGCATTAAGGCTTTTCGAAACTTTGTTTCTTCATCATTGAGAACGTCGACAATTTTCTGAGATGCTTCCTTTAGCTGTGGGTACGCATCTGCATACGTATCAATAAAGGCTGATGCAATTGGCGACGCTACTAAGTCTTCAATACCAAGCCCGTGACCACATCTCACCGCTCTACGCACGAGCCGACGCGCAAAATAGCCCTGGTCTTTATTTGATGGATATACGCCATCACTGATAAGAAATGTTGCCGCTCGAATATGGTCGAGCGTCGCACGAAATGCATGGGTAACTGCCGGACTCTCGTCGTATTGCTTCCCCGACAGTGCTGAAATAATTTCACGGGGTCGATCAAACAAATCAATCAAAAAAATATCTGGATGATTATGTTCTGCTGTAGCAATTCGTTCAAGCCCTCCGCCAAAATCAACATTTTGTTTTTCTAATTTTTCAAATCCTGTTTCTGTACGCTTGTACGCCATGAAGACACTGTTTGCAATCTCTATAAACCGACCGCAATCGCAATTTGGATGACAATGCTCTCCCCATTTTGTATCATGTACTCCTCCTCCACCCAAGGCGGATCCGTCTGGGTCGGAAAAGTCGTAAAAAATTTCTGTATCAGGTCCACACGGATCGCCAATAGGTGTCTTTTCTTCATTGCCTCCACGACTCCACCAATTCTTACTTCCATTATAAAAGAAAATCCGCTCGCCTTCCTTCATTCCCCTTTTATACCCATCTGCTTCGGAACCAATGTCAGCAGTATCGTTTGAAATGCCTTTGCCAGCAAACAACTTCTGCCACAACTCTGCCGCCTCAGTATCTCTTGGAATATCAAATTCATCGTTTCCAATATAGCAGGTTACGTACAACTTATTCGGGTCAAGTCCAACAACCTCTGCAAGAAATTCAAAAAGCCATGGAATTTGTTCTTTTTTAAAATAATCACCAAATGACCAGTTTCCAAGCATTTCAAAAAATGTCGTATGACGATTGTCCCCCACCTCTTCGATATCTTGACTGCGAAAACACTTTTGTGAATCAGTGAGGCGTGTCCCTGACGGATGAGATGCACCAAGAAGATATGGCAAAATAGGCTGCATGCCAGAACCTGTGAAGAGTGTTGTTGGATCATTCTCAGGAACAAGTGGTGCAGACGGAACGATTACATGACCGCGCTGTTCAAAAAATTCCAAATATTTTTTTCGTATTTCGTTTGTGGTCATATCTATGTGATGTGTTGCTGTTACTGTTATATATTTGTGTATACCTCATGTGCATCCCTATTGCAAATGTGTAAGCAGAGTAAGCTGTGTATCACATTGCCTACTCTGCCTACAGGCTGATTTTAATATTTAAAAAACTTATACGCAAGAAAAATCAACAATCCAACACCAAAAAGAAGTGCTACTTGTGCAAAACCAAAGCTGTATGGATTTTGACCTCCCGTGAGTCCGAACATATCTTAAAATATAGAATCTTGAATTTGGAATTTATCTCATGCAATGAAAGTAAGCTGTAAGACTGAAGAGCATTATTTACAAGTAAACACACCACGTTTATCCGATTACCCCGCCTCCTAAACAGACGCCATCTTTATATATCACGGCAAACTGGCCTGGTGTGACTGCTCTTTGAGGTTCTTCAAAGATGATCTTGTCATCCTCTTCAAATGTTGCATTCTGCAACGGCTGTCTATGACGAAGTCTTACCATACATTTTAAAGGAAAAATAACATCTTGTCCATTTCTTTTTTCATGTCTGCCCGGCGTTGCGGTAGAATAATCGGGTATACCCTCCGTAGCTTTAGCGAAGGAGGATCCAGAAATCCAATGCATATCTCCAATAATAATTTCTTTCTTGTACAGTAACTCACTTTCTTCCTGCCCAACCACCAACTCATTTGTGTTAAACCGTTTTTCCAGTACATACTGTGGTTTTTGATGGTCAGTCTGTTGTCTGTTGTCCGAAGTCTGTAGTCCGATATGTCTCTGCCCTATCGTATAAAACGCCAAACCCTCGTGTTCTCCCACCACGTCCCCGTCTTCTGTCACGATATGCCCAGGTGTTTTCTGAATCTTCTGCTGTAAAAATTCCTTTATCGGAATCTCCCCCACAAAACAAATCCCCATGCTCTCCTCTCTCTCTGCTGTTGGTAAATCAAATTTCCTTGCCATCGCTCGCACTTCCTGTTTCGTATACTCCCCCAGTGGAAACATGGTATACGCAAGCTGTTCTTCAGAAAGTTGATGCAAAAAATATGTCTGATCTTTATCTATATCTTTCGCCATGCACAATTCGTATTGTGCTGAAGTGCTAAAGTGCTTTTGTGCTTTTGTGCTCTTGTGCTGAAGTGCTTTTGTGCTCTTGTGCTGAAGTGCTCTTGTGCTGAAGTGCTTTTGTGCTGAAGTGATTCTCGCGTAATGCCCCGTCGCCATCTTATCAAACCCCATCTCACGCACCTTGTTTAGCCATGCATCAAACTTAATATACTTATTACACATCACATCGGGATTCGGTGTTCGTCCTTTCTCATACTCAGTAAACATGTAACTCATCACCCACTCTTTATATTCTTTTTCAAAATCAAGTGTCATGAGTGGAATGTTGAGATGCGCGGCAACACGCATCGCATCACGACGATCTTGCTTCCAATGACACACGCCAGTGACATCCCTTGTGTCGCTCCATTGTTTCATATAGGCGCCTGTCACAGCGTATCCCTCACGTACCAAAAGCGCGGCAGTGACAGATGAATCAACGCCGCCTGACATAGCAACAAGAATTTTTTGTTTTTTCTTCATACACAGTCCACTGTAAAAACCACCTTCCCCGTTTTCTTCAAAGAGCGAGCTGTCCTTTGATAAATAAGGGGTCTATCGCCGAATACGTTGCTACAGTTCCACAGGTTCAATCGCCGCGTTTAAGATCTTCGCCCTCTCTGTTTCAAACGGCTCACCCAAATGATGTTCTGCAAACAATCGTTTTGCCGTATCTGTCTTTATATGATAAATCCATTCATACCGCAGACGAATATCCATAAAAAATTCTGCCAGATTATCACCTTTATATATGCGGGAGCGTTCGAGACCTATCTCACCAAGTCCATCCAGTTTATCCGCGTCACGAAGAATATACGCACTTGCGAATTCACACGCTTCGTCATTCCAATGATAGCGCACTGCATACAATACCTAACGTTTCTGATCTTCGGACAACTGTGAAAATCCGGCGTCTTCTCGAAACCAATCACGAAGCATGTCGTATGAAAGCTCATGATGTGTTTTTGAAGAATCATACTGTGGAAAATCTTTGGGACGCTCTTCTATTGCCCGCCCGATATCATGAAGCCAGCCGGCAAGCGATGCCATCACTGTATCTCCCCCCTCTTCCGTGGCAATCTGTAATGCCATATCTGCAACTCTCTGCGCATGGTCAAATCCATGTACCTCATCAGGATACATATCAAACAGTGCCTTTACTTTTTGTTTTGTATACGCAAGTATTGTGTCCATATATATTTATCCTTATCAGTGTAATCTTTTTTTTCTGTAAAATCAATGATTAAAAAAAACAGAAATCTGTTGTAGAATACCGGATCCCAAGGCAAAGAAAGGGTGTATTTGTTGTAGAACAAAAAATGATCTCAGCGTGCTGCTAAGATCATTTACTATGTTATTGAGATTTTTTCGTGTTTGTCTAATTTTGTACGGGATTGTTCGCAATCTCTTCCACTGTAATTTTCACGCCAGTTTCAATCGGAAGCCGTTTTATAATATTCCAGTCAAGATATCGCACGTCTTCTTCCAAAAACGCAGGCAATGTACCGCTTATATAATGCGCGGCACCGTTCTTCACATACAATGTGCGCTTGCTATTCCCATCTTTGATGCGTAGAATCTGTCCATCATGCGGCACAGCAGATGTGAGTGGTTCTGTTTTGATGTAGCCTGCAAATTCATAATCCGGAACAATCTTAACGGTAGAAATCCAATTTGTGCCATAGATTTTTTTTGCTATAAACTCATTTTTTATCTCAGCAATGGTATTGCCCGGCAAGACTGCGTAGACCTTATTGTCTATCGCGAGTTTCACCAAATTCGAACCTGCGCGATACCCTACCAGGGTCGACTCATCCTCGGGAAAAGGATAGAGCGTGTCTGCACATGTCGGATGGACAGGTGGTAACACACTATCAAAAGTATCGTACCATGTCTTGTATACACTGGAATTAGGGAAGACCTTGCGCTCCATATCATCGGTAACTATGTACACCGGAGAATAGCTATACCCAAGTATCGTAAAGGTATTGCCTGGGACAAGCACAGGGCATTCTGCTGCCTGTGTTTTTTGCGGTGAGAGCAACAGCGCTCCAACCAATAAGACAAAGGCAAAAGCCCCTGCTATGAATGAAATATTCTTTCTATGCTGCATATTTTTATACTTAAAAGTAATTATTTATGATAGCACATATTGATAATTTTGTCAAGGCATCCGGAATGATTAAAAAACAAGCCTATGCTTGCAATATCATTGACCCCCAAGATG
>Ga0066639_10000703_pt1 | contig 29506 bp, 29 predicted proteins | sample CryGeyCG2114_010_2_FD_59504 | JGI IMG/M metagenome (GOLD analysis project Ga0066639, IMG submission 59504) | Groundwater microbial communities from aquifer - Crystal Geyser CG10_big_fil_rev_8/21/14_0.10 | ecosystem: Environmental > Aquatic > Deep subsurface > Groundwater | place: USA: Utah...
AATCGATGTCTTGTTCACAAGAATAGACATCAATACCAGGTTCTGGAATCTCTTGCATTTCCATGAGTGTTTGACTAGGTGGTTTTTGGCCTTGAAAAAACATGACACCCAAAATGCCAAAGATTACCACAAAAATAATACCAGATAGTTTAAGCATACTAATTTTTAGTCTATCACAAGAATACTCGTGCTAGTTTAACGTTGCGGTCTTACAAGAAACGTGCCAGTTTCGGCAAATACATATAAAAATGGTAGCCCAAGAACAACTGCAAATGCATAGAAAGTATTTATACCGATAGCAGAGTAAAGCACCCCAGCTAGTATGGGCGTGACAGAATTTCCCAGTGCCAGAAGCGACTCATCGATGCCTGTCGCAAGTCCTTGTCTTTTTTCACTTACATTGTTGGCCAAGATAGACTTAAACGTAGGCATCCCAAAAGAAATTCCGCAGTTAATGATGTACGCGTTGGCTAGCATCAGCAAATAACTAACACTAATTGGTCCCAACACAATCCCTGTGGGTATTAGAGGGAGCGTTAGAAGGGAAACAAAAAAACAAGATAGGCTAAAGTAAAAGGTATTTAAATCACCAAATCGTTTCGACAGCTTACCTACTAAAAATGCCTGATTAAAAATTGAGAAGGTGCCTATTAAACTCATCGTCAGACCAAGCCCTGTAGTCGTTAGTCCAAAGCCTTCTCTCATATAGAGAATAATCATGATAAAAAAGCCACCCAGCACCAAAGCAAATCCTAAGCGTATTGCAAGCAGTGACAAAACAAATTGGTTACCATCAAAAACTTTAATCTTATGAAAGATATTTATTTCTTTGAATAAATGAATATCCAGCTCTTTATCTCGTTTTTCTTCTGGCAAAGACTCTGGCAGATAAAACAGTATAAGAGCCAAAGTAACCAACGAAATCAAAAAGGCCACAATACATGTTCCAAGATATCCAATAGAAGTAGAACTAGAAAAGCCTCCAATAGCTGGGCCAAATAAAAAAGCTAAACCAAAGACAGCCCCAAGTAAACCAAAAGCTTTAGTTTTTTCTTTTGGACTGGTCACATCCGAAACCCAGGCCTGGGCCACGGAGATATTTCCTCCGGTAATACCGTCTACTATTCGAGAAATTGCAATCACTATAATCGGAAGACTTATTGTCCAAAGCTGAACGTTGGGTAAAAAGTAAGCAACTGCAAAAATCACCCAACTGAGAGTTGTTCCCAGTTGGCTTAGTATAAGCAAAGGTTTTCGACCATACTTGTCACTTAAAGATCCAAGTACAGGAGATCCTAAAAATTGAAACAATGAATAGGCTGCTATTAAAGCTCCATACACTGGTGCACTAAAGTCTGAAGAAATGTATTGTTCAGTTACCTGCGGTAAAACTGGGATCAGAATACTAAAACCAATAACATTTACAAAAGTTAAAGCAATAACGGGCAAGAATTTCTTAAACATAGTCTGGAAAATTTCTAATTGATCTAGTTATCTCATTTTTAAAATAAATCAACTACTCTATAAATTAGACGTTACAAGTTTTGATGGTTGAAAATTGTTTACTGTCGCTTAGAGCAATTAGGTTAATGAGAAATTATACACTGGCTACGTACTTCGTGCACGCTTTAAAGCTTTGGCCATCCATACCAGTTCTTCTAAGAGCCTCTCAGTTCTTTTTTGCCATTTGTCTGAATCTTTAAAAGTTTCTGTTTCCACATCAATTTCTTCTTGAACATTGGTGACATTGAGATCAGTAAAAGTTGCCACCAATCCTAACTCACGTACGACAGGAACTAGAGATTCAATTACACGAGTTCCTCCCCAAGGACCTTTAGAAACACCAACAAAAGCTACTGGTTTGTGAATGTATTCTTTTAAATTTAAATCGAGCATGTATTTGAGACTACCAGAATAGCCATGGTTGTATTCAGGTGAAACTAAGATAAAGCCATCAGCTTCTTTTACCTTTTCTCTTAATTCAGGATACTCAGCTTCCATACCCTCGTTACTAAAATCTATACCTAAACCCTTTGGGGTAATTAGTTCGGCTTTGATGTCTGAATGCTGATTGACTACACTCAAGACAAATTCAGCTACATGTTGAGTATAGTTTCCCTTACGGGCTGAACCAGAGTAAATTAAAAATTTCATATTTTTTTCGTATAGTTTCTACTTTAACACAGACTTGATTTTGGGTTTTGTTCGTTCTAGTATTAGTTCGGGTAATGTTAGTAATTTCTAGATAATGACTAACCACAAATAACCAATTACTTACATTTACAATTTGGAGGCATTAGTACTTAGAATTTGTTTAAGTTAATTAGAAATTAGAGTAATTAGTTATTAATTCACTTTTCTAAACGATGTTTCAAATAATAAACCAACCCGTCAGCGTTATAGCCAAATACGACCATGAACTTAAAAAGACTGTGCCGGTAAAATTTAAATGGAACGGTAGTGTCTACCAAATAACTAAGCTCGGGTTTTACCATAACTATAAAAATGGCACTCACCTCTTCCATGTCTTTGAAGGAGTGACTCCATCCTTCTTTTTCCGCCTAATTCTTGATTCACAAACACTTCACTGGAAATTAGAGCAAATTAGTAATGGAGAAACCAATTGAATTTCTAATTGACCTAATTATTCTAATTTCTAAATCATGTCTCAATCAAACACATATAACTACTCACATTTACAGTTTTGCGTCATTAGTACTTAGAACGTGTACAAGTTAATTGGAAATTCAAAACACATGTACGAATTCAACCTTTCACCCGCAACGTGGATGCACATCGACTTCAATTCGTGTTTTGCAACAATTGAGCAACAAGCTAATCCACTGCTCCGCAATAAACCCATTGCCGTCGCCGCTTACCAAACTGAAAATGGTTGTATATTGGCACCGTCTATAGAAGCCAAGCGGTTTGGCGTTAAAACCGGTATGAAAGTGAAAGAAGGTCGGAAGCTTTGTCCTGAGATTATTATCATGGCTGGAGATGTTCGTAAGTACCGCTTTGCACACAACTTACTTAGAGGTTTAATTCAGGAATACTCCAATGAATTTTGGCCAAAATCAATAGACGAATTTATTGTCAATTTTGCCGGGTATCCAGTATTAAACCAAGGCTACGAAGCTTTAGGCTTGGAAATAAAACAACGGATAAAAGAAATTATTGGAGACTGGATGAGAGTCTCTATTGGCTTTGGACCTAATAGATTCCTGGCAAAATTGGCGGCAAGTATTCGTAAACCTGATGGTCTTTTCGAAATAAATCATACTAATTTTATGGATATATATACGCCACTTAAGTTAGACGATTTAAATGGTATCGCGCGTAGAAACACTATTAGACTAAACTCTGTCGGTATTTATTCAGTCCCCGCTTTTTACTCTGCCTCTAGAGATACCATCAGGAAAGCCTTTGGTTCTTCTGTGGCTGCAACCTATTGGTACCATACCCTTCGAGGTTGGCAAATAGATGCTCTTGAGTTTGAAAGACGTAGTTTCAGTAGCCAATATTCACCGCCAGTAAAAATTACTAACATCAAAGAAGCAGAACCAGTAATTATGAAACTTGCTCAGAGAACAGCCAGTCGAATGCGTCGAGAAGGTTTTGTCTCCAAGGGGGTGAGTTTTTGGTCAACATTTAAAGATGGGAGCAAATGGGGTAAACACTGTAAGTTAAAAGATATCATCTTTGAAACTGGTGAGATTTACCAACAGACCTACCAGTTAATGCAAGAATGTCCTTTTCCTTCACCGGTTCGCACTATTTCAGTCGGGTGTATTGATGTCGTTAAACTAACAGATTGGCAGTTTGATTTATTTGGTGAAGTTAACAAGAAAAAAAGACTCAGTGATGCCGTAGACGCCGTCAATAATAAGTTTGGTGACTACACCGTGACTCTGGGTACAATGCTGGGTACCAAAGACTTAGTCCCAGATAGAATCTCTTTTGGAAAAGTCAAAGAACTTTAAAAAAGTTACTCTGCTATCTTGATATTTTCCATAAAATCTAAAGCATGCTTTCTTTGAATAACAGTTTCTTGTGTAGCATTTTCAAGAGAAGCTAACATCCTTGAAAAAACTTCTTTGTTTTCAAAAACTGAAAGTTGTTTAATAGAAGCTTTAGCCTGGAGAATATGATCAATTATTTTCTGATTATAAGTGGGAATAACTGTATGCCAAAAAATCTGTTGCATGACCTCCAAGCTATCTAGAGAGAATTGGATATCGCTGTGCTCTAATAACTCAGCTGTTGCACTATTGATTTGACCTTTTTTAAGATCAGCTTCCCAATCGTGAGCATCATCACTCATTTGTTTAGCACACAAAAAATGCTGAAAAAACTTCATTAAATGCTTAACTTCTTTACTTTCTAAGCTAAATCCCAATTTAAGCAGCAAGGCTACTGGAGCTAAAATATGCCCCAAAGATTTTTCAGCAAGAAAGAGTTCTCCTTTTGGAGTATATGACGGACTAGATATAAATCCTTTCGCGGGGTTAAAGCGAGTAGTAGTTACTTCCCAATAGTTAGCAGCTTCCATTCGGTTGAGGATCTCAACAAAAAAAGTTTCGAAACTGTCTGAGACTAGATGACTATTTACTAAATAAAGTATGCTCTGTAGTTTTCGACTAAATACATTTGCTAGGCAAACCATTTCTACAGAAGTATCAAAATCTAAAACATCATCATACCCCGTGTAAGCCACCCAACCGTAAAAACTAAGTGAACTTAAAAGTATTAAGAAATTAGCTTCAATCTGACCTTTATATGAATCAGCTAGAGCACCATACAAAAACTGGGGTGTTAAACTTATGATAAATCTGCTTTTATAATCTTGCTCGAACATTTTCTCAACAAGGATTGCACACTCTGACTGGATATCTACAGGAATACTTTTCACATATTCAAATGTTTTTTTTCTAAGCAATACTATTGATTTTTGCTGACCTTGATTAAATGCTTCTCTCTTTGTTTTGGGAATCAACAAAGATAAAGCTTCGAGAGCAAAGGCCGTAGTAATTTCCTTGGAGCCAACATACGAACTGTTCTTATCTTTATCCAGATAGTAATAAAAGTCTGCTTTTGACCAGCTACCATCTTGATTTTGGGAAATGACCAGGTTTTGGGAAAGCTTATTAATTAATGAAGAAGTGTGCTTAATCCTCAGCAGACTACTAAGCAATAAACTTTTTTCTAGCGACGACAAAGTTCTTTTTGACTCTTGGATCAAAAACTGCTCGAGCTCAACACTTGCTGGGCCGTTATAGGCGCGGGCAATAAAATATAAAAGAGGCAACTTGCCACAATAATAAGGTGACCTGATTGTGTTTGTGTATATTTGCGATTCAATATATTCATTCAAAGGTTCTAGAGTAATTTCTTGAAGTGATAAAAAATAGGCGATGTTAGCGTTTACAGCCAAATCTATGTCATCCCATTTAGGATATTGCTTTTCATCTATTAGCCAAGTTTGATATGGGCCTCCCGCTTGACGTTCTCTGCTAATAAGTAGGTTAGTTACCTGTGCTAAAGTCTCTCCTGTAATTAATTTCTTATCTATATTAAAAAGCGCACTCAAAACATAAAAAGTGTCGTCTAAATCATCTGGATATGGTTCATTTTTAAACTCATCTGAATCTACTAACCAATAATTATAACTCCCTGCTAAAGAAACTTGCTTTAATAACTGGAGTGAAAGTTTATTAGTAATCGTTCTAGAAGTTTTTCCTGGTACATGGCTAAGACATTCTGTAATTATGGCCGTTGGGAAAATAGTGTTGTACGAAAAGAAAGGTGAAAGTGTGTGTTTTTCTTTGAGAAAAGCAGATCCTCTAGCAATACTAGATTTTAAGTTCAGCATATATGCTTTAGAAAATTTAATCTGAATCTATTCTTTTAGGTAATTTCAGTGTAAAAGTTGTTCCTTTGTTAACAAGGCTTTCAACTTTGAGTGAACCAGAAAGAGTCTCATCGACTATTTTTTTACTAATGTAGAGTCCCAAGCCTGTTCCTCCAGAATTAGTTTTGGTTGTAAATAATGGCTGAAAAAGTTTATTTATATTTTTTGAGGGTATGCCCGCTCCGTTGTCACTTACTTTCAGAATAACTTCATCCCTCATACCCTTAGCTTCTAGGTGAATTTCTTTACTTTCTGTTTGAGTCTTCATATCATTGTATGAATCTATTGCGTTAGAAAGTAGATTTGCGATAACTTGTGATAAAGGTGTTCTGAAGGTGTGAATTTTCAGATTTTTCTCAACATCAATAGCAATTCTTATATGAGATTTTTTGGCTCTGTGACTAAATAAACTAACAACTTCTTCAATTTCATCTGAAAGCAGAAACGAGCTTGCATCTAGCGTTTCAATAAGCTGGTTTCTAGAAGCCTTTATAATTAAGGCAATTTTATTTGCAGCTCGAGAAGCTCTTTCCAATGATGTGTTTACTTCTGCTAATGACTTATCGTTATCTGAAAGATTTTTTAATGTATCTAAATTAAGAGAAATAACTGAAATAGGAGTATTAATGTCGTGCAATAAGCCCGCAGCGGTTTTACCTAGTTCAGCCGTACTATAAATTTGTTGCATTTTCTCCAGCTGAGCCTGCCTAAGATCTTTAGTTTTCTCTTCTACTAAGATTTCCAACTGATCTCGTTCTTTTTTGAGAATTTTAGCAAACCTCCTAGAACGCTTTTCAGAAGTATATGCTCTTTGAAGAGACTTATAGATTTCACGACTCGAGAGAACTGAGACTAAAGAAATAACAACAAACATAGCATTTAAAATAATAACGTCAGAAATTTCTGGAGGTGTTTGTCTCCAGCTGGAATCGGGTGGTTGTATCATTTCTGTAGACTGCAGTTGGAATAGCATAAATAACGACAAAACAATAAGCAAAGTAAAAAAAACACTCCCTCTAATACCTATGACAATCCCGGAAAGAACTATTATTAGTGAGTACAAAACAGCGGTAAGATACATATCAATTCCCCAAGAGACATTCGTTTGAAACACTGCCAGATAAAGTAAAAAAGTAAAAACATAGGCTGAAACTTTATAGTAGCCCTTTATGGAAAGTCCAAGCATACACAAACATAGTCCACTGAAGAAAAAGGGTATTAAAAAACTAACACGCTCATTTTCTGTGGCAGGGTGATTAAAGTAATTGTAAGTCCAAGTAACAAGGCCAAGACAGGAAAGAAAGAATAGTCCTGTCAAGATAATAGTCAGTATTTTGGCTCGCCTGTGTGAGTCTTCTTTTTTGTAGTTTTTTGAAAGGTGAAGATCTATGAACCTATTTAGGGCAAAGAGTTTAGTCATCATGATGATAAGAGTTTAATACCTCAACATATACAAAACTACTCTTTTCCCTGTAGTTTTGTATATTGAGAAATTTGTAATGAAACAAGTTGTACTTATTTTGGCTCACCGTCCCAGGGGTCATAGGCTGAAGCATTTACAATCTCTTTAGTAACTTGATCAGTATTTCGAAGCTCTTTTTTGACAAGTAAATCTTTTAATAATTTTTTCATTATTAATCACCTCCTTTCTTATCAAGTTAATAACATAATTATGAACAAAAAATGAACAAAACCCTACTAAATTACATATGTGTAATTCATAATGTTTTAATAATTAAAAAGTTATAATGTAATTAGAAAAATACAAATACTATTTAGTCCAAACCTACAAACAAAAGAATACCGTTAAAAAATATATTTTTGTACAATTTCAAAAACGGAAACATGAATCTGCTATACGTTGAAGACAACCTAGACTTAGCTGAAACCGTAAAAACTAAATTATCACGTTGGTTCAATGTTGATCTCGCACAATCTAGCACAGTTGGTTTAGATAAAGCAGATGAAACTGAATACGACATTATTATTATCGATTATTATCTACCAGACTATGAAGGCTTGAGTCTTTGTAAACAGATACGAGCAACGAATTCAGAAACTAGAATTTTGTTTTTAACCCAAAATAGTAGAAAAATAGATATTGTAAACGCCTTTGATGCTGGCGCAGATGACTATTTAACAAAACCCTTTCATTTTGAAGAATTACGAGCAAGAATCCAGGCATTGGTCAGAAGAAATCAAAACGTTTACACGACTGAAAACTTAGTTTGTGGAAATTATTGTTTAAATCAGAAAAATGTGGAGGTTTACTATAAAGATATCTATATTCCTCTAAAGAGAAAAGAATTTTCACTTTTTGAATACTTAATGCTTCATCGTGGCCAAGTAATAACGAGATCGAGGCTTTACGAGCATGTCTGGAATCAACAGTACTATTCTTCAAATACTGTCGATGTTCATATAAAAAGACTGCGTACAAAAATTGAAGATCCTTTTAATACAAAAATTATCCATACAGTATATGGAATAGGATACAAACTGATAAGTAGCATATAGCAATGTACCTTACTGTATAAGTAAAGATACGACAAGTCCGATAAGGATAACCAGAAGTAATCCAAGGAAAATCCCTAGATATTTATTGATAGTAATTGAAAACAGGGCCCGTTCTTCTTGCATAAACTGTAGATCAATATGTTTTGCAAGGTCATCAATAGAAGTTGAATCCATTTCATCTGGTTTACTCTTGGGAGTTTCTTCTTCACTAGCTTCAGAAGCCTCATCTTTTTTCTCAGCAGTATCAGCCGATTTTTCATCTGGTTTAGCTTCAGATTCTTCCTTCTTCTCTTCTGGCTTCTCTTCTGGCTTCTCTTCAGCTTTTTCAGCTTCTTTACCATCAGCACTTTCGGAAGACTCTTCTTTCTTTACTTCAGTCTTTTCTGGAGAGGCTTCTTTTTTTTCTTCCTCTTTGGAGTCAGTTTTTTTTGTTTCTTCGGTTGCCATATTTATATTCTATCTATAGAACCTTAAGATATACAAGTCGTATCTTTGAAAGCTGACTATAGCATTAATCTGAAAATTCTATCGGTAACCACTACGAATTGTGCCTCATTTGCAAATGAATCCAACACCCCAATTTTTCCACCCCACGTCGTTCCCGGAATAAAGTTTAATCGGTTGGTAAAATCGACAACCACAACTACGGGTATTAACTTAGTTTTACTTTTGTTTTTAATTGTTTCAAGAATACTCAATGTCTTGTTGGGAGGAAAACTAGCGCTAATAAAGACAATATCTACTCTGTTAGTAAAAAGGGCTGTAAGTCCCTCTCGAGCACTAGACTTTCTAATGATAGAATAAGAATCATCTAGATATGTATATGGTACGATTAACTTGTCATTTGGTTCTATGATTAAGGCAGTTAAGAAAGATTTCATATATGTATATTTTAATTAGATATTATTCTATAACAACGAGAATATATGGTTGAAATTAACAAAAAATTAACTCTCGGTCAAAGAGTGAAATTTGCGAGAAAAGAAGCAGGGCTTTCTCAAAAAGATTTGGCAGCAAAACTAAAGATTACTGACAAAGCTGTTAGTACCTATGAAGTGGGCCGAGCTAATCCAAGTTTTGAGATGATGAAACAAATCAGCAAAATTACTCAAAAACCTATTAACTATTTTGACGAAGATGTTGATATAACTGAACCAGATTTAGAAAAAAAACTCGATCTGATTGAAGCAGAAATGAGAGAAATACGCATTCTTCTCCAGAAACAAGCCAAGTAAGTAGTCAATTAAAAATCGCTGCTCTTTTTGTCTTCTTTCTTCATAGTAATCTAATCTTGACTTGTGTGGGTAAACTTCGGTATATATTTGGTTATGCTCGATAATTTAGCGATTGTAGATGTGGAAACAACTGGTATGAGAGCTGGCCGTGACAAAGTGATAGAAGTTGGCGTTGTTTTAGTAGATAACAATAAAATTTCAAAAAAATGGTCTACTTTGGTTAACCCTGAAAAAGGTATTAATCCTTACATTATTTCAATTACAGGCATCGATCCCCATAAAGTTAGACAAGCACCTACTTTTGCTCAGATCAAAAATAAACTTTGGGATGACTTAAACGGTCGGACGCTGGTGGCTCATAATGTACGATTTGATTATAGTTTTCTCAAAGCTGAGCTAGAATGCTTGGACACTAGCTATGCACCAACACAGCTTTGTACTGTCCGCCTATCAAGAAAGCTTTTTCCAACAACCAAAGGTCACGGACTTGATGCCATTATCAGCAGATTTAACTTTAGTATTTCCAACAGACACAGAGCCCTTGATGATGCGCTCATTCTCTGGCAGTTTCTTCAGCAGGCAGAAAAAATGTTTGGTAACACAAAACTAGCACAGACGATTGAAACAATTGTAAAAAAACCGACACTACCTCCCCAGTTGGAGGAATCTTTACTACAACAACTTCCAGAATGCCCTGGTGTGTATAAATTTTATGATTCAAAAGACAGTCTGCTTTATGTGGGGAAAAGTATAAATATAAAAGCACGAGTCAGGTCCCATTTTTACGATGACTTGAAAAGTCATAAAGAGTTACAAATCAAGCAAAAAATTGCTCGAATAGAGACGATCACTACAGCTGGAGAACTCGAGGCGTTACTCCTTGAATCTCAGTTAATTAAGAGTTTACAGCCCATCTATAATCACCAACTTAGGCGTCTTAAGTCTCTTCATACATTAACTCTCACAACCAATCCACTTGGTTATAAGTCTGTTACATACAAAGCTAGTTCTGATTGTAGTAGCGATGATGTAAATAATAGTATTGCTCTTTTTCGTACGAAGCGTAACTTAACAAAGGCTCTTGAATTAGTGGCAGAAAAGCATAGCTTATGTAAAAAATTGGTTGGTTTAGAAAAAACTTCTTCGTCTTGTTTTGGCTACCGTTTAAAAACATGTTTGGGAGCCTGTGTTGGCAAAGAGCCGGTAGACTCCTACAACCTTCGTTTGGAGTCTGCTTTTTCTGATTTAAAAATACCGTATTGGCCGTACAATGGAGCTATTGTGATTCAAGAAGAAAATCAACTAACTGGTCAGAGGTCACAGTTGGTTTTTGATAAATGGTGTTATGTGGGGAAAATCGACGAAGATGATCATTCAATTGATTTCAAAGAGATGACCTTTGATTACGATACGTATAAAATCCTACGTCTGTTTATTAAAAAACAACCGCGGCTTATCAAAGAGTTAACGAATTAGCCTATGCCACGTTTTACACACTCTCTCGCTTTTGTTTTTACCAGTAACTACCACGAAGTTGTTTTGATTGAAAAACAACGCCCAGCATGGCAAAAAGGTTTTTGGAATGGACTTGGGGGAAAAGTTGAACCAGAAGAAACGATACTCGATTGTGTTGTTCGTGAAGTAGAAGAAGAATCAGGAATTTTCGTTCCCGATAAACACTGGACTCAAGTAGCCATACTCACTTCGCCAGATTGGCAGGCTCAAGTCTATGCGACGACAATCCAAAAACCCAACCATACTCTAGTTTCGGAAACTGGTGAAAAGATTGGTTGGTTTGGCATCCATAGGCTCCCTAATGTAATCGATAACATTCATTGGCTTATTCCACTTTCCCAAAACAAATTAGAAAATCCAGATCTACAATCACTTATAGCGACATACGACTCAAAAAATCGGAGCTAGTTGTTGTGAGCCTTTGCCTGGTTTATAGCCTCAACAACGTTAGGTAGTACATTTAAAGCTGTAATAGTTTCAAGCGAGTGCCATTCCGGTGAGGTTTCTTCACTAGACTCTAAAGACCCAGACCACTTTGTACATAAAAAGACTGTCCAGTTATATCCAACTGTCGTGCCATCTTTGCGTTCAATTTCAGCATAATAGGTGTCAGGTAGTTTAACTAAATGCTCTGCTTGAGCTATAAGTCCAGTTTCTTCCTGAAGTTCGCGCAAAGTAGCTTCTGTCAAAGTTTCACCTACTTCAATTCTGCCTGCTGGTAGACCATAGGTGTCATTTATATGTCCAGCAGCTTGGCCGTGTTTTACCAACAAAACTTTTGCAGCATCCAGTAACACAACTCCAACTGACTCTACTTTTTTTATACTCATGAAGCTTCTTTCATCTGTAAATTTTGACCTAAAAATTTCTTGTGTTCTTCAATAGTATTTAGAGGAATGGTTTCAAATACTTTAATAGTTTCTCCATCTTGGTTTATTGAGGGTAAGGTATCTTCGGTTGTACACAAAAAAGGAAGAGTCACCGAGTACCCAAAGCCTCTTTCCTTTTCTTCGCTCCAGTACTCAATATAACCAAGCAGATCACCGACAACCACATCTATATCAAGTTCTTCTCGAGAAATCCGTTTTACAGCATCGACAACTGCTTCACGATACATCACACTGCCTCCAGGTAAATGCCACAAGCCACTCCAGGAGTCATGAGCTCTTTGTGTTAAAACGATACCTGCATTGGTTCGCAAAACTACCTCAACACATAATTTCGGAACCTTTGAATAGATATTTTTGTATTCTTTTAAGGTGAAAGGTTTTTTCCTTGCCATAGGCTGAAATTATACCCCATTAAAAAACACGCACAGGTGCGTGTTTATCCTTGCGAATATCGTTTCGCGAACTGGTATCATCCAGTATTTGAGATCTCTTAACTTTAACTCTAACAAAAACTTGTTACAAAGCTATACAACTTTAATATGTAGTCTCTCTCGAATTTTAGTTTAAGAAGTTGAATATAGTTTTCTTAAAACATATACTAGTGGCCATGGCTACAAAAAAAAAGGCTTCCTCTAGTAAGAAATTTGACGAAAAACTTTTAAATGTTTTGGCCTGTCCTGTTGCTGTGCACTTGAGTGATAAAGGTAAAGACCCTGGTGCCTTACGGTTATATAAAAATAGTTGGCTCATATCTGATGTGTCAGGCTATAAATACCCCATCTCAGAAGGAATTCCAATTTTGCTCAAGGATATTGGTAAAAAATGGTCCAAAAAAAAGGATAAAGACTTACCGATCCCCGCTCCTAAGGACTACTAAGACAAAACCAGTGAGAAAACAAGATCAAAAGTCATATCGTAATTTTTTGAGTCAAGTTAGTTCAGACTTATCTGAAGCTGACTCAAAACAAGAGCAGTTAGAGTATTTAATTGAGCTGGGTCAAGATTTAGCTATTGATACTTCTTTGTTAACCTATCAGGACTTGCGTGTGGCTGGATGTGCCTCCAATACTTTTGTCAAACTTTCTCAAGCAGATACACTCCTAGAGTTTCAATGTTATTCTGATTCGTATGTAGTCAAAGGTTACTTAGCTATCTTTCAACGCTGTTTGCACAAACTTGAAATAACTTCGTTTCCCAAAGCTATGAAAGCAATTGAGAAGTTTGCACAAGAAAGTAACTTTCATGTAAGCCACATCCCCTCTCGTGCCGAAGCTTTTTCAACTATCTTTAAAGTGATTCAAAGTCAGTATCAAACCTTATAAGTTATTAAAATAGAAAGGCTAGGGTTTGGTGTCTCAGCCAATTATTTTTTCTTTAACTTTTGCTAGTTCTTCTTGACTCATATGTATGTGTTTAAGATCATTAAAGCCAACGCCTTCTCGAGTTGGTATAAGATGTACATGGACATGAGGAACAGAGAAACCTTCAACCATAACAAGTACTCGGTCGGATTCAAGTTTTCTTTTTAAGAATTTTGCTACTTCCTTTATAGTCCTCATTAGTTCGTAGTAATTATCATTATCTAAATCAAAAATGTAATCACCCAGGTTGATTTTGGGTACAACTAAGGTGTGTCCTACTGACAAGGGCTCAATATCAAGAAAAGCCATATACGATTTATTCTCCCAAACAATATGAGCGGGGAGACTCCCTTTGGCTATTTTTTCAAAAATTGTTTCAGGCATACACCTCCCACTTCTTAGCTTCTTAACTGAGAATACCACAATTGACTTACACCCTCATCATCTGCAATTATTAATGTATGAGCACTGCCAATTTTAACCCAAAAACTGATTTAGAAAAGCTTATCTCAGGTGACGTCACAGACGATGAAAAAATACTAAAAACTTTTAGTCGTGATGCTTCAGTTTTCGAAATCATGCCTCAGTTGGTTGTTTCTCCTAAAAATGTCTCAGACATTAAAAAGCTAGTTAATTACGCCGACCATAATGTAAAAAAAGGTGTATCCCTAACTCCAAGAGCCGCCGGTACCTGTATGTCTGGTGGTTCTCTTACCCACTCTGTCATGGTTGATACCATGAAGTATTTAAACAATGTTAAAAAAATTGGTAAAGACTATGCTGTAACTGAGCCAGGTGTGTACTACAGAGATTTTGACAAAAAAACTAAAAAGAAAAATTTATTTCTTCCTCCATACCCAGCTTCACGGGAACTCTGTGCTGTTGGTGGCATGGTGGGAAACAATGCGGCCGGAGAAAGAACTCTTTGTTATGGATCAACGATTCAGTTTGTCAAAAAACTAAAAGTAGTACTAGCCGATGGCAATGAATACATGGTTAAGCCATTAAGCAAGCGTGAGTTATACAACAAGATGCGTAAAAAGGATTTTGAAGGTAAGCTCTACAGAAAAATCCATGCACTCCTTGTTGAGAATGAAGAACTCATTGCCAATGCTAAGCCAAAGACTGGCAAGAACTCTATGGGGTACTATCTCTGGGATGTCATGCAAGAAGATGGAACGTTTGATCTAACGAAACTTATCGTCGGATCTCAAGGTACTCTTGGAATTATTACTGAAATCGAGTTTGCTCTAGAACGTCCCAAAAAACATCACGAGCTTCTCGTCCTGACCCTACCACATCTTGAAGGTTTAGATGTTATCGTCAATGATATTCTCAAGTTTAAACCAGAAAGTTTTGAGTGTTTTGACGATCAGACAATGAAGTACGCTCTCAAGTATTTTTCTGAGATTGCAGACAAATTCAAAGTTTGCTCTGGTGCAAAAATTTACCTTCAGTTTATTCCTGACTTTATAGACTTATTATCAGGCAAGATGCCAAAGTTAACCTTGATAGCAGATTTTGCTGGTGATGATTTAGAGGCTGTTCACGAGCAAGCAAAAAAAGCACAAGCTGTTGCTGAGACAATGAAAATCAAAACAAAACTACTCAGTAGCCCTGAAATAGCTGAAAAATACTGGGTAGTCCGTCGTGAGAGCTTTAGTCTTCTTAGAGGTCATGCAGAACATATGACTTCAGCTCCAATAATCGATGATATTTGTGTAAATCCAAACAGACTACCAGAATTTTTACCACGACTTTTTGAAACTTTGCACAAATATGACAAGTATATGATTCATACTCTGGCAGGCCATATTGGTAGTGGGAATTTCCATATAATTCCACTTATGGATCTGGATGATCAAAAAGTTCGTAAAATTGTTCCTCAACTTGTAAAGGATGTCCATTCATTAACACTTGAGTTTGACGGCACCTTAGCAGCTGAACATAATGACGGGCTTATGCGTGGGCCGTTTTTGAAGGATATGTTTGGAAAGCCGATGTACAAACTCTTCCAGCAAGTTAAAGATACCTTCGACCCTAAAGGGATTTTCAATCCAAATAAAAAAGTCAATATCACCTTCAAGGAAGCCCTCAAATACATGCACTATAACTAGTGTTTTTCCTGTCATTCCTGCGAAAGCATGAATCTCTCACTTGTCATCCTGTGCAGATGCAGAGCTTGTCGAAGCAAGTGTCGAAGGATCTATTGACTAGATATCTATCTGACCATTAGAGAAAGTACCAAAGTCATAGTTTGGTAGACTTTCAGATCTTTCTCCCAAAAGCACTCCACACCAATCCTCCCCCTCGCTCCCTTTTGTCAAATCTTTATGATCTCGACTAGTGACAATTCCCAGTTCTCTTAGTATTGCCAATCTTTTCGATTTGGGTAGATCTTTGTATATGCTTACTTCCCACAAGCCCGCTAAAGCTTGATAGCTCATTACTGGTAACTTTAGTCCACGCTCTTGCTCGTCTCTTCCATCCACAAATACTTCTATCCCATGCTTCTGTCTGGCTCTATCCACAGCTCTCTGCTTATCCAGTCGCATTACAACTTTGGTCACATACTTGTACAACTCGCTCTCTTCATCTTTATCCCAGCCTGGAAATATTTGAGCTAGCATCTCTGGTGTTAACTCTGTATCTTCATGTAGCAATTCATGACCATACAGGCTAAGAATATCATCTGTGACTTCAAGATTTTGCAAAGTACCTTGCCTTTCTTGTCCATTACGAACATGAATGACTTTGCATCTTTGGTCTTCACTACTCAAAAGCAACATTGCTACAACAGAAAAAACTGAACTGTCTTTGCCACTCACCAATATGGCCCGTTGACTTGCTGGCGAAATCAAGTCAAGCATTGGCACCCTTTCAGTCCAGTCAACTTGTTGAAACTGTTCGTTTAGTACTTCTAGCTGAACTTCTGTTGGTATTTGGATTGCCTGTTCCCTCATACAGCCAATTAGTTTAGCAAAATAAGTACTCTCTAGAAAAGCCTAAAAAGCAAAATTTGAATTGTAATAATTTCAGTCCTGCTCTTTAATCTCCAGATAAAAACCTATATTATAAGCTTATGAAGAAAAAACTCTTAATCTACTTAAGGGTCTTGCTTTTGGTTGTCTCAGGTACAGCAGTAATTTCTCTGCCATTTATTTGGAGAAAGAAAACGCCGGAAATAAATAGCCAAGCCCAAGAAGAAGTTCAAACTAATAATCCGCCAGATATCGAATTAGATACAGACCAACCCCTTACAAATAAAAGTACTCAATCTACATTTAGATATATTGCAGGCTTAGGGATTGATATAACTGGCAATACTATTAGCAATACAGATTTGGGGTCAGCCCAATATATTTTTAAAAACATTGTAGTTGAAGATCAGGATACACTTACTGCCGTGGAAAATAACGATTCGCTTAAAATATCGGCAGGCTCTGGCATTAGTCTAACTACCAACTCCGATAAAACTGAGCTGGTTATATCCAATACCATTACATCAAGTGATTTAAATGGATGGAACTCAAGTTCAGGCTTACTCAAGCTCAGCGATGTCGATCATGATGTAGCCATAGGCGGTAGTTCCTCTTTAGGAAAACTTTCTGTTTGGGGAGATGATGACGAAAAATTACTAGTTATTAGGGCCAATGCTAGTCAGACTAATAATCTACTTGATCTTCAAAATGAGAGCGGGACAACTTTAGCCGCTTTTGATAAAGATGGAGACTTGGTTTTTGGCAACGAAAAGACACTTTCTCTTACCGCTAACAAACCTAGTTCTGGAAGCATAAGCCGACTCATTACTTTGAATGCGACCAGTCAATACGACCGTCCCTGGATAAGTAGTATCGACTACACTGGTAGACATGTAGCTGCATTTGGTACTCATGGAGTTAACTACAGTGATGGGTCCACTCATAATAGGTGGGAGGTAAAAACTTCGACTGATCCAGCTGGTGGTACTCCAGACGCAATGCTTACCAGGTTTGCAATTGACTATAATTCCGACCTAGCAAATGTAATTTTTTCAGATATCGATACTATTGGTATTCACAATAACTATGGAGATAGGATTGAGTATGTAGCTCAAATGAGAGATGCAGGTGATACAGGAAGTTATGCAATTGGTCAGTGGATTACAGAACTTGGTGCTGGAGATAGCACATTGATGAGCTTTGATACTTTAACACTAGCTTCAGATGCAGATGCCACACTTCGTTTTTTTAGAGAAACAAACACAACAGGTCAACGTCGGCTCGTAGTAATGAAAGGTGATGGAACTGCAACTGAAACCTTTACCATAAATGCCGATACAGGACGATTGCGAGTCCATACCGATGGCGAAGTAGCTTTTTGGGGCAGTGACTCTAATACAGCCGCCTACAATAACTTCCAAAGCAATCGAACTATGGTTGGCTATGATGGCTCATTTGCAGTACTGCAAGGTGGTACTTCAAAAGGAGTTAAGCTCAATGTTGGTCAATCGTCTTTTGGACAAGGTACTATGTTAACCATAACTCCAGCAGGTCTTGTAGGCATTGGGACATCAGATCCTGATGCTTTCTTTCATGTTGAGCAAAATGGTAAAGCGGCAACTTTTGGAGATCAAACCAATACTAGTTCGTATATTGATTTTCAAAGTGCCCGTGGAGGTGTCGGATATGATGGCTCTAGTATGGTTCTACAAGGAGGAACCAGCAAGGGGATCAAGTTAAATGTCAATAATTCGTCTTTTGGGACAGGAACTGTAGCCACGTTCGAAACTGATGGGGACGTAGGTTTTGGTGTTGCACCTACTCTAGGTCCATTTCAACTGGCCAATGGCGCGTATGTGACAACTGGTGGTACCTGGACTAACTCTTCAGATAGAAATTTGAAAGAGAACTTTTTAAGCGTTGATACTGATTTGGTATTAGAAAAAATTATTCAGTTACCCATGACCGAGTGGAACTATAAAAATGAAGCTAATACTATTCGTCATATTGGTCCGATTGCTCAAGATTTTTATAGTATTTTTGGACTAGGTAATAACGACACGTCTATTTCAAGTATAGATCCAAGTGGAATAGCACTTGTGGGTATACAAGGACTGCATAACAAGATCAAAACTCTTGAAACACAAATAAATTCAGCAACTAGTTCGGGTCAATCAAGTCAAAATCAGATCCAAACAGATACCTATGAAATTGATCTTGATGATCTAAGTACTCTGACTGTTTCAGATTCATTGGAAACAAATCAACTTAGTGTTTTAGGTCAAGCACGTCTGGTTTCAGAAGCAATTTTTGAAGGTGTAGTGAGGTTTATGTCTGAAGTAATCTTCCGAGCTAAGGTTCTTTTTGAAACTGCCCCAGTATTTCCAAGCAATATGGGAGGTCGGATTGTTATTCATAAAGGAGCTAATCAAGTCTCAATTCCTTTTAGTTCGCCTTTTGAAAATCTTCCTCAGGTTACAGTATCTTTAGTAGTATCAAATGATGAATCTGTTGGTGATATGCATTATGCGGTTAAAGATTTAAGTACTTTGGGCTTTACTTTGAAACTAAATAAAGTCGCAGAGTCACAGTTGGAATTTTCTTGGATAGCGGTGAGCGTTGAAAATGCTCAAACTACCCATAGTGAATCTGCTTCGGCTTTCGATTCTAATCCCAAAGCAGATGAAGCTTTGGAACCAAGCACTTTCCTTGAGGAAAATACAGAACTTGAAGCTTCTAGCTCTGCGTCAGCTACCACTTCCGCGGCTCCTTTCTAATCAAAATAGTATGTACCACTTGTGCATATAAGTTACTTATTTGCACTATAGGTTATAATATACATAACCTGGGAGGAGAAAGGATTCACAATGCCAAAAATCATGAATGGACTCAGTGGCATTATCTTTATCGTCATCGCTATTGCAGCGATGTTAACACATGCCCCTGTCTTCGTTACAGGGTTCTTTATCATCGTTGGGCTGGCTTGTTTTGCTGCTTTGTTTGCTGACGTTGTCGAAGCAGGCAAGTCATTTCAGCATGACAGAGACACGACTGGCGCAAGCTAACAAACATCTTTCCACTTTCCACCCTAAATCCCTCCCAGGATTTATTTTTTTCCAAACAAAAAGGGAAACCTTTTCCAGTTACGGAATCAATTTCCCTTTGATTAAAAACAGACAACAAACTTCTTTACTACTCAACCCGAAGCACAGTGATGATTTCTTTCCATCCTTCAACCCTAAACAGCGGTTCTCCTTTTGCGATTAAATCCAAAAGAGCTTCAGTCTGCGGAGGCTGGTGTGTGGTGGTAGTATAGACCACAAGCAAATCTGGATTTATTGACTCAATTCGCTCCAAAGTTTGGAAATTACCAAACTTGTAACATTCTTGTACAATTTCCGCACAAATGCTTTCCTCAGTGAGAACTACTAAATCAGCTGGTTGCTGATTGAGAAATTTGTGAACTTCTAGAAGAGGATTCACCAGTGAGAATTGTGTTAGTCGGATAACCATTGTTGTGCCATTGAGCAAAACAATAATTACTAGAAGTGCGAGTACCCCGTTCTTAAAACGAGTCTCTAATCTTCTGGCAAGCTGAATGCCAACCAACATAGATGCTGCTGGAATCAGGTATACCAAGTAGTGTGGATTACGCAGTTGAAGTGAAAGTAAAACCACACCAGCAGTCAGAGTTAAAGCCACAATCTGAGCTAGATCTTTGTCTTCTCGAAAGATGAGCAGATCTTTGGCTTTTTTCAAAACTACCAGCCCAGCGAGCGTCAAGATTGAAATGGTCCCTAAAAATGCCCAGTACGTTTGCACAAGAGCATTTATAATTTCCTCAATCCCGAAGTTTAAACCTCGAGATTCTTGTTGACCAAGAGCTCGGCGGATTTGAACCAAGGTGGCCTCAGTAAACGGCTCGCCAACGATGATAACCATACCTGCAACGTACAATACGATGACTGCTACAATTGAGATAAATACCCATTTCTCGATCTGCCAGTTTTTGAATCTGGTAAGTAGAAAATGAGCCACAATTGCCGCTGGGAAAATAATCCCTACGTGCTTATACACGGCTGCAAAACCAACCAACAAACCAGAAAGGACAGCCCAACGCTTGTTTTGATCTTGAATTGCTCCTATAAAAAACAAGCTACCCACCAAACCAATCAGAGTTGAGGTGCTGTCGATTTTAACCAACAAACTGGTGTAGTTGAACCAACCATCTGTGGCTAGAAGCAAACCCCCAATCAGGACAGCTTCTTCACTTTTTTCCGTCACCTTCCAGATGATTCGCATACTCAAAGCAACGATAGCAACAGCAATAATTGAAGCATATATTCTGCCTCCAAGTACTGTGTTCAGTCCAGTTATCTGGTACCAAGATGACATCAGATAAAAATGAAATGGCGGGTGGTATGCAAACCACTCACCACTATCTTTGCTGAATGTGACGTTCGGATATCCATCCTCCACAGTGTTTTTTATGACATGGGTATAGAACAACTCATCCCAGTCATATGGTGTAGGGAGTACAGTGACTACGTGGATACTAAGTGTGAGTCCAATTATCAAACTCACCAGAACTAAAAAGTTACGTTTAATCATGGGTTAAGACTCCTTAGTAGTAGGCTCCACATTGTTTGAAGCCAACGGTTTGACGTAGGTTTACCACCACCTTCTTGAAGTTTGATCACAAAACTGACTGCAAACCAGAAGATAAACATTATGGTCATAACCGGATATACAAAGGCTGGTAGGTAAACTCGATGCAAACCTTTGTATACTTTGGCAATATTGATTGTTCCCAAGGTAAAAGTGCTTATGAGAATAACCGCTGCCATCAACATGACAAACAGTCCAGCAATCTCCGACTGAAAGAACAGCCATGAAACTAGAGTACCTAGTACTGTACCTAATCCAAAAGAGAGTGTTCTCATCACCAGTTTGACTTGACGCTCACGACGAACCGCAAACGGGCAGTCTTCATAGGTTGCCACCATTTGGCCAGCACCACGAGCTGATCTGGCATATTCCAAGAATACTCGCCAATAGCCACTCCGATGTTTATGGGTAACTTGCCAGGCATTGGTCACAAAGATATTGACCTCATGTCGAACCAATTCCCAAGCGGTAGCATAGTCTTCGTAGCTATCACGAAAATCTATGTTAAGAACAATCGAGAGAGTAATCTGATAACTTTCTTGTGTCTTTACCACTTTGATTGTTACTGTGACCTGTTTGTTGATCTTTTCTGCTACCTCACTTAAGGCATCTTTTTCAATTGCCCAAGTAGCAGTAATCGGCAAGCTTTCGCGATCACCAAAGTTATTTTTGGTAAGCTTATAACCTGGACCAAAGGCGGGGTTACGACGAATGAGTGCATGATCGGTAAAAATCCCCATAAACGTCCGTTCAGACTCAGGGGTAGCGACCATCTCACCAGCAACAGAACGAACATTTTCTCGATTCATTAGGGCGATTGCTTTGCGAATCCAGTCTGGTGGCTGGCGAATTTTGGCATCAGTAAAGATGACTACTTTGCCTTTGGCCATATGCCACCCAACATTACGCTTTAGATTTGCATCGCGTCCAAACCAGGGATCTTCTGGCAGTTCAACTTCGTAAACTTGAATTTGAGGATCATCAAGATCCACTGCCTGCCAGGTTTGATCATCGATGTTTCCCACAAGAATAATTTCGAAATTATCCCTTCCGTAGTCTTGTGCCTTCAGAGAACTAATCAACTCTCCTACATTTTCCTGAGAATTTCTTAGAGGCACAACCACACTGACATATGGTTTCTTCTTCCTTTGCATCATGCTTCATATTCCTCCTCAATCTCATCAGACATTTGGCTTGGGAACACAATAAAATTGTTCCATCCAAAGTTAAACACCGTTATCAACACCAAATTCAAGATATATGCTTGAGTTGGTGTTAAACCAAAGATATCGGTCCACATAGCAAAAAGTATGATGTTAGCTGGAATTGTAATTACCCTTACTCCAGCAAATCTCCTTACGCTGTACATAACTGATACTTCACGCCTGTCTCTCCAGGTAAGTATATAGTTACCTATAAAATTAAGCGTAACTGACGTGAAGGCCTGAATCACATTGGCTAGGTTTTTGTCTACCCCCTCGTTAATCAAGAAGTTCAACAGCCAACCGCCAAATAGAGCTACACCACCACCGATAATCAGAAACTTGAATACTCGTCCCAAAAAGATACGAGTAAACATACGATCCTTAAGTTGTTTCATTAAGGCGGAAATCTCTTTGCGAATACATAGTAGTAGCACATGAATCTGTTTCAACAGCTTTTCTCCTCTTTCTATAGAGCGTACAGTTTTATGTTGTCGTTTTTAAAGAGCTTGATTAACTCGCCCAAGCCCTATTGCTTGCAAAAAACGAATAAAACAATCCCATAGCGATATTATACTAGTGTGCGCAACAATTACACATAAAGAGATCAATTTTAAGCCTCTGATTAACCAGTACTTCTGGTATGATTGGCAAATGAAAGTTTTCTTTTTAGTAGCAAGTTTGGTCACACTAACTGGTTGTAGTCTATTGACTCGCCAGACAGGACAATCAATCGAAAGATCAACACAGATTACTCCAAGCCCTGAACCCACTCCCTACCAAACGTACTCAGCACCTGAAATAGAAACTAAAGAAGTCTATATTATAGCCTTGCTAGGTGATTCGATGATGGAAGCTTTGGGACCTTTGGGCGGGCCTTTTTCTGAGAAGCTTGGAAATTTATATCAGAACCAAGATATTATCGTTGATAATTATTCTGTTGGGTCTACAAATATCTTAAGCATAGATGAGCGTCTTAGAAAAGAACTCTCAAGTGGACAATGGAGTTTTAAACCACTCATCCAGAGGGATGATATCGATTTAATTGTAGTTGGCTCTTTTGCTTACAATCCACTATCCCACATCACCGATAGAAAAGAAGCTCTAGAAACACAAAACAAAGCTCTAACTGATCTGATGATGACAATTGAAAAAGAAATGCCACAGACGAAAGTAGTCTTTCTATCTACTATTGCTCCTAGTAAAGAATTTTTTGGGAAGAGTCTGAACCTAGATCCAGAAAAACGGCTTATTCAAGTACAGGAGAGAAAAGAGTACTTAGCAAATCACATTGCTTTTGCCAACAAGCATTCTATTCCAGTGATAGATGTGTACCATGAATCGCTTAATGAAAATGGTGATGGAAATCTAGAATACATCAATCCTGACGACTTCATCCACCCTTCTGCCGTTGGTGTAGACGTGATTAGTAGCCAGATGGCTGAGTTTATCTATGATAATAATATTCTGCCCAGGAAAGTCCAAAACTAAAGTGATTCAAATTATTGCTACTAAGATATAATATATTGTATGGCTTTATTACCCAAAATGGCAGGTTTCCACACTGTTGAATTGTCTCAATATCTACAAGAACTATTTCAATTAGACAAAGAGATTGCTGACGCAAGTCCTTTGATACTTCCTCTTGAAACTCCTGAAGAGCTTTTAGAGTATTTAACTAAAGAGCATAATACAACTACATTTATATTTAATAATCTTGATAACCAGTTAGTTGGTTATCTTTCCTATGAAAAAGCTACCGACATTTCGAACCTCTATGAAGTTATTAACTTAGGTGTCCATCCAAAGCATCAGCATCAAGGTTATGGAACTAAATTAATGGAACATTTTTTTGCTCTGACTGAAGGTAATCCAAGTAGATTAGTGACAAACCCTAAAAACACCCAGGCATTTATCTTCTACCAAAAACTTGGATATGAACCAGTAAAACAAGTTGAAAACTACTTTGGAGATGGCACTCCAAGAACGATATTTTATCGTCCATCTAGTTGACTAGGTTTTGAGGTTTACCTGTTGCAAAACCTATAATATTATCCACCCAAATTTGAGTCAGGCTCTCTAAAGAATCTCTTGTTTGCCAAGCGATAGGAGGCAGTATCCATACATTTCCTTTATATGAATTTACATTTTTGTTAGTATCACCTTCACAGGCATATCCACCAATTTCACCTTTTTCGACTTTACTAATCAAGTATTCTTCATCCCAAAGTGCTTTGACCCTGTTAATACCAATGCATATTGATGTTGGCCTGATCAGATCTAAACGATCGTGAGTAAGCAATTTTTCTGTCTCAGTATTTTCAGCTAAAGCAGGAATGATTACATCAGCTTGTTTAAATAGGTCATCAAGCTCTACTTTTGTAAATCTTTCATCTACAGAAGACTTTGACCAATACAATACTTCCATGCCAATTCCTCGTAAGACTTCTGCAATACGTACTCCTATCCTACCTAATCCAATAACTCCAGCTTTCTTACCTTTAAGAAGAAATGAGCCTGTAGTTTTTACTGGTTTCCAGTCATTTTTAATAACCATTGGCATTTGTCTCGCCACTTCAATTGCCATACAAACCACATATTCAGCTACTGAATCAGAAGAAAAGCCTGGAACATTACTCACCCCAACTCCAAACTCTTTAAGTACAGCTGGTTTTACCCAATCAAACGAAGTTGAAGAGTGACAGATAGCAAAAACATTGGGTATATCTTTTAGTGTTGCAGTATCTAAATCCCATTCAAAAGTGTCAGGATCCAAAGCGAGTATCTTCTGGGATTTATCAGATTGAAGTTGTTTTAAATCAGCCAACTTTCCCGCATGAATAATAGTTTCAACGTCAGCATGAATTTTTATACTTTGTATTTGCTTATTAGTTGGCAAAAACTCTTCTGATGGAACAATAAAATAAACTTTTTTCACTTGTTTAACTTTCTATGCTACTGATATTACTTGGCAGATACTCTTTGGTTATTATAAAGTAAAAAATAATTACCTACATTTCCGAAGTTTTCTCGAGTAATGAGCTCTCCCAAAAAACAAATTTTTCTTCGGGTAATAATAAGGCTTTCTTGGGTTTGAGCTCTTTGAGAAAATCTGGGGTGTGAGAGACGATTAAAATAGTACCAGTGTATTTTTTGAGTGCGTCTAAAATAATACGCTGAGATAACACATCTAGGTAAGTTGTGGGTTCATCTAAAATGAGAAAATTAAAGTCTTGAAGCATAAGAGTTGCCATCGATAGCCTCGTCTTTTCCCCTCCAGAAAGTGAACCAACTGTTTGTAGCCAAGCATCTCCAGCAAACATAAAACGTGCTAGAAACGACCGAATTTGACCATCCGTTGCACGAGTTCTTGTTTGCATTGTTTCAAATAAAGATAGATTTGGATCAAAATCTTCCATTTCTTGCGAGTAATAACCAATTTTTGCTTTTTCATCCAAGATAATTTCTCCCGAATCTGGCTCACTTAGACCAAGAATAGCTTTTATAAGCGTACTTTTTCCAGCACCATTTTGACCGATCAAAGCAATTCTCTGACCTTTATGAATTGAAAAATTTACGTCTTCTAGTACCTGCTTCTCCCCATAAGACTTGGAAATTGATTTCACAATCAGGGGCATTGAACCTATATGAGCTGGTGTGGGAAGATTGAGCTTAATACGAACCAATTCTTGAGGTAATTCAGGTAAATTATCTTGTATCTTTTGAATTCTTCTTTCCAACTGAACTCGTTGACGAATAACTTTTTCAACATTGCTACGCCTCAATTTCTCAACGCTTTTTTGCATTCGTTTCATTTGCTGTTGCTGGTTTTTAATAAACCGAGTTAAGTGCGCATCTCTATCGGCCTTAAGTCTTTTGAATTTTGAATAGTTACCGGTATATTCTTCAAATTTTTTGGTTTGTTTATTAATGTAGATAACTTTATCTATATGACGATCAAGGAGATCCAAATCGTGTGAAACCACAATCAAACTTTTTTTGTAATTAGACAGCCAATGCATTACCCATCTTTTACCAGCTACATCTAAAAAATTAGTCGGTTCATCTAATAAAAGAATATCGGGTTCAGAGAGGACAGCATGGAGGATTGCTAGCTTTGTTTTCTGTCCACCAGAGAGTTTACTTGGAGTATCCTCAAGACTTATATTCTCAAGCTCCATATTTTTCATCAGTCCAAGCAGGACACCGTCACGATTACTTCGTGCACTCAGAAGATACTCACGAACAGACTTGGCTTTCTTTTGGAGTTTATCGTTTTTAACTTCTTGGGCGACTAACATTACACTACCCTCAACTATGACTTTACCCTCTTCAGGCCATTCCTTTTTCATAATCAGATTAAAAAGCGTTGACTTACCAGCTCCGTTTAAACCAACTAAACCAGCTTTCTTATTTTTTGGCAAACTAAAACTAGCCTCTTCATAAAGAAACTCACCCGTGTGACTAAAACTGATAGCTTTTACTTGAATCATCAGGGACTTATTATAACGGACGCTGAATGTCTGGCTTACTTAGCAATTAGATATTCCCCAAATGACTGCCTCTAAACAGTCTAGAACCTATTGAAGATTCTTCAGCCAATACTTATTGTCAGAGCCATATTGGTTGGCCAAAGCAAAGGCTTGATTAGATAGTTCTGTCTGACTACGAGACTGAAAGATCTGGCCTCGAAGCTGATAAAGTTCAGAGAAAGCTCGGTTCTGATTTTGCAGAACTTGATCTGTCATTGACAAAACCTTATCGTAATCACCGTTTTGGTAATAAGCCAAAATCGGTTCGATTTGATACCACAGCATCCGAAAAGGTAGGCGTGTATGTATAGCTTCATAAATTTGGATAGCTTCTTCATATCTTCCCAATTCGTACAGTGCCACCGACTTATTAAACTGGGCATAAAGATCTGACTGATTTTGAGCAATCTGTTGATTAGCAGCTTCCAAAGCTATTTCCCACGCATCTGTCTCAACGACTAACTCGCCCATGATTGCCTCTGCTATTGCTGCTTTATCTGCAGGCACTAACACTAAAAACTCATAATTAAATGCTTGCCATAGATCAAGATAATCTTGATAAGAGTAGTGTAGCTGAGCTCCTTGTAATGAATCGTCCTGAATAAAAGTTTGAGTGGTCTCATCAAAGCCTGTAATTACTCTATAGTGGCCAATATCTTCACCTAGTGTTAACCACGTTCTTGTGATGACTGGAATATCATAGTTAATAAGGTGTTTAACTATTTCTACATTTCCAGCAGGCCGTCTATATGTGATAAAACCAAACTCTTCTGCTTTTTGAGCCAACTCAACTAGTGTTACTGATTTGTCGTCATTGTCTCCTATGGAATTTTGCCAGGGGCGTAATGATTGCCCTAATACAGTTTGTGATTGGCTGATGTCATAGTGAGACAAGGCCATTGATAATGACGCTGGTCCACAGTTGTTAAAGCTCTGGAACACTTGAATTCCACCTGATAAATTTTTTGATTCAGGTAATGGTTTTAAAACTAACTTTGGTTTTGGAGTGGGTGTCGGTTCTAGTGGCTCAAATGATTGTTTTACAATATCTCCAAAACCTCTATTTTGTTCCATACGTATTTCTTGATCTCGCACGATATCCTGAGTTCTAAACTCTTGAGAAAAAATTAAAATAACAAAGGAAACAAGTAAAAAAAGAATAAAGGAAATGATAAAAATTCTTTTGGGTTTCATACGGCACTACTTTAACACAGTAAAACCAAAGTTGATGCACTTTCTCCGATCTTGGTAAAATCGATACTTGTGTTAACTAATTTCCTAGAGTAAACCTTAAATCAAAATGAAGACGTATCCACTTATTTTCGCTACTGTTTTTGTAAGTATCGTCTCAATTTATTTTAGTTCATCTCAACTTTTGTACCTGCCGTTGCCTTGGTCTGATGAAGCAATATACCATCAAATGGTCCAAACCCATCACCAGACGGGAGCCTTTGGAATACCTATGTGGAAGGACTTATTACTGGAAACAGAAACGCATAATTACTGGTATCCACCTTTTTTCTTTTCAGCTCTGAGTCTGTATGCACGATTTGTAGATTTGACCATAGTCAGCCAACGACAACTGAGTATGTTCTTAGCTACTATTGCAGCAGTTTTTTTTCTGTTCTTATCGCGCGAATATATAAAATCAAAATACTATTTCCTACCAATTCTAATAATGCTGACTGACTTTATTTGGTTGAGAGGTAGCCGGATGAGTAGACCAGAAAGTTTGATATTGACACTGGGTGCAATTAGCTTAGTACTGCTTCATTTATTTGTAATGCATAAAAAAAAGTATTGGTTGGGACTTGCTGTTGTCACCGCCTCTTTATCTTTGTTGTCTCACTACTACGGACTTTGGGTGAGCATAGCTGGTTTTCTTTTTCTTTGGTTTTATAGCAAAGCTAACTATAAAAAACAGGCCGTCATTTTTGGCATATTAACTCTAATTCCACTGTTCTTGTGGTGGTTACAGTTATATCCACATTGGAATGTGCTCTACGACCACACCTTTCTTGGTGTAGAAAACAAAGTTTCTATAGAACCAATTACTTTTCTAGCAAATAAAACAAATACCTTACCTCTTAAAATTCAATACTCCCTGCTTCAAGCTGCAGGACTTATTTCAATTATCATAGTTTGGTCGAAAAAAAAGGCTCGGTGGATAGCCGCTAGCCTGGGTATTATTTGGCTTATGATTCTAGTGGGACGAATGTTTTGGTATGTAGTCTACATAATTCCATTCACTTATCTGCTTTGGGCTATTGCGTATGAACACATACATCAAAAGCATATTAAATTGATTTGGAAGTTTGTGGGATTAGTCATTGTCGTCTTAAATTTGACGATTTGGTATACCAGTGTAAGTAATGAAACATCTTCTAACTACGCCTATACAAAACTGGTAAAATCCGTAGCTGAAACTATCCCAGCAGATGCTACAGTTTTTCTAACCGCCGAACCTGAAACGTACTATGGGTTTGTCGAGTATAATCCTTCAGTTAATCTTCTTATGTATCCTGCAGTTTCAACATCAAAGGAAGCTTACAAAAAAGTTCTTGATCGCGCTGACTATGTTATCTTTACTGGCGACTATGTTAGCCGCTTATTTGGCAATTTTTTACCTAACTACTTGGAAAAAAATACTGCAGAGTATCGGATTGTTGGACAAGACTATGGCCAAGCAGTCAC
>Ga0066639_10000705_pt1 | contig 29437 bp, 32 predicted proteins | sample CryGeyCG2114_010_2_FD_59504 | JGI IMG/M metagenome (GOLD analysis project Ga0066639, IMG submission 59504) | Groundwater microbial communities from aquifer - Crystal Geyser CG10_big_fil_rev_8/21/14_0.10 | ecosystem: Environmental > Aquatic > Deep subsurface > Groundwater | place: USA: Utah...
AGTCGTAACAAGGCATCCGTAGCGGAAGCTGTGGATGGATCACCTCCTTTCTAAGGAGTTCAGTTCTATGTAAAGTAGGACTAATCTCTAACTCTAAATTTATTTAGAGAATGTCGACTTCCGATTTAATTTACTTTTTAGTAGATTAAAATTTAATCGGAAAGAGAGATAATCAAAGCCTCAATCTTTATGAATGAGGTTAGACGTTATAACTATTAAGATGTTTTTAGTAAGGTGTAGGTCTTTGTGATGCCTTTGGTATAACACAAAGCCCGTTTTAGCTACTCGGAGTAAAATTTTTTACTTCTCGTTTAACACTTAAACTATGTTAATGATAAGAATGTCCCGCGTGGGCAAAAAAAAATATCCAACATATAAGATATTAATTCAAGAAAAATCCAAAGATCCTTGGGGAAAGGCTTTGGAGATTTTGGGTAACTATAATCCCCATACTAAAGAATTTACTTGTCAGGCTGATAGAATAAAATATTGGTTATCAGTTGGTGCTCAGATGTCACCTACAGTAAATAATTTATTAATCAGAAAAGAAATTATTGAAGGTAAAAAAATGAAAGCTGCTAAACTAAATAAAAAGAATAAAAAAGGTGAAACTACTAAAGAAGAAAAACCAGCCGAAGACCAAAAAGAAACCCCAGTAGCAGAGGCTCCAAAAGAAGAAAAGCCAGCTGAAAATAAAACAGAGGAAATTAAACCAGAAGTTAAAGAAAAAAAACCAGTTGATAAGCCAATTGAAGAAAAATCAGAAAAGAAAGAAGAAGTTAAAGAAGAAGTTGTTTCAGATAAATAATAAAATTAGCATAAAATTATATAAAAACACGCTTAAGCGTGTTTTTTGATTTAGTAAATTTGACTTATTTAAATAAATCTTATAAACTTACCCTTGAATAGAGTAAGTTTTAATTACTATTTTTAAAAAATGTTTTATTTATCAACTACAACTGAATATGGTTTAAATTTATTAATTATTCTAGGTCGTAATCAAGATAGAATGTCTTTGAGGCAGGTGGCTATTCAGGGTCATATGCCCTATAGATTTTTGACTAAAATTGTTAAACAATTAATGCAGGCTAAATTGATTCAAGCTAAAGAAGGTAAAAATGGTGGCTATAGTCTATTGAAAGATCCCAAAGGAATAAAAGTTAAAACTATTTTTGAAGCTCTTGGCGAATCTTTATCTTTAACTTTATGTATTTCAGCCAAACATTGTCCAATGGGCGTTGAAAAACAATGTAAAATGAGGCCCATTTGGTTAAATATTAAAAAAGCGATTGATAAAGAATTAAGTCAAACCACTTTAGCCGATTTAATTTAGTAAAACTTATGATTTATTTAGATCACGCCGCCACTACCCCTGTTGATAAAGAAGTTGTTAAAGTAATGTTACCTTTTTTAGATAAACAGTTTGGCAATCCAGCAACTTTATATAAACTCGGGCGTCAAGCTGCTCAAGCCATTACTGCTGCTCGTGAAATCATTGCTAAAATTTTAAATAGTGATTCCCAAGAAATAATTTTTACAGCTGGTGGAACCGAATCAGATAACTTGGCAATTTTTGGGATAGCCAATCAATTTTTAACCAATTCACAAAACTATCATTTTATTACAACTACCATTGAACATTCAGCTGTTTTAAATAGCTTTAAGATTTTGGAAAAACAAGGTTTTCAAGTAACTTATTTATCTCCGGATAGATTTGGTTTAATTTCTCCTCAAGAGGTGATGAAAGCTCTTAAACCTAATACTCTTTTGGTTAGTATTATGTATGCCAATAATGAAATTGGTACTATTCAACCCATTAAAGAAATTGGCAAAATTATAAAAAACTATCATCATATTCAACAAATTGATAAAATAGCTCAGCAACCAATTTATCCGATTTTTCATACAGATGCTTGCCAAGCTGCTGGTTATTTAGATTTAGATATTACTAAATTGGGAGTCGATCTGATGACTTTAAATGGTTCTAAAATTTATGGACCCAAACAAATAGGTATTTTATTTAAAAAAAATAATATTAAGCTTAACTCAATATTACATGGAGGTGATCAAGAAATGGGTTTACGTCCTGGCACACAGAACGTTGCCAGCATTATTGGCATAGCTAAAGCGCTGGAGTTAGTTGAAAATAGTCGAGAAAAAGAAACAGAGCGTTTAGAAAAACTTAGATATTATTTTACTAAACAACTGTTGCAAATACCAGATACTATTTTAAATGGCCATCCAACCAAAAGATTGCCTAACAATATTAATGTAACCTTTAAATATATTGAAGGTGAATCTATTATGTTAAAATTAGACGCCCAAGAAATTTATGTCTCTACTGGTTCAGCTTGTCATTCAACAGACCTAACTCCTTCCCATGTTATTTTAGCTTTAGGTCAGAGTCCCGAAGATGTGCACGGTTCTATGCGTTTTACCATGGGTAAATCAACCACTAAAAAAGATATTGATAAAGTTATAAAAATTTTACCTAAAATAATTAAAGATTTACGAGCTATAACGGCTATCAAATATTAAAATATGAAAGCAAAACAAAAAACAACTAAAAAATATGATATTAAAGCCAAAGATAATGAAACTGGTTGGCTTTATACAAAGACAGTTAAAGAACATTTTTTCAAACCTAAAAATATTCAGTTAGCTGAACCTAAAAAAGGAGAATTTAATGGAGTTGGCACAGTTGGTAGCCCAGTTTGTGGTGATATGATGACTATGTGGGTTAAAATTGATCCTAAGACTCAACGTATTAAAAAATGTACTTGGCGTACTTTTGGATGTGCTTCAGCTATTGCTTCAACTTCAATCCTTTCGGTGATGGTAATTCGCAAGGGTGGGATGTTAATTAATCAAGCTCAAAAATTAACCCCCAAAGATATTTTAAAAGAGCTTGGTGGTTTGCCAGCTCGTAAGGTTCATTGCTCAGTTTTAGGCGATCAAGCTTTGCGTGCAGCAATAGAAGATTATAAACAAGTTGGCTCCGACCCAAAAGAGAAGTCAACTAATTAACAAATAACAATTAACAAGATTTAAAAATATGAAAAAAATAGAACAACAAGTAAATAAAATACTTGATGAAATTCGTCCTAGTTTACAAATGGATGGTGGTGATGTTGAACTTAAATCTGTTAAAGCCGGTATAGTTGAATTAAAAGTTAAAGGCGCTTGTCATGGTTGCCCGATGGCACATATCACTTTTGGTCAAGGTGTTGGTAATTTAATTAAAGAAAAAATACCTGAAATAAAAGAAGTTAGGTATGAGTAGGACCTTCAAACATTTAAATATCTAAGCAAATTTATAAGAACGCGCCGTGGCGCGTTCTTATAATAAAATTCAGCGTAAAGTAGCGTTTTCTACAAAACCAAAAATAATACTATAAAAATTACCACAAAAAATAATTGAATTGGTAAACCATATTTTAGAGGAATATAAATATTTTTATGTAATAAAGTATGATCAAGATTATGTAAATGTTTAAATTTTTCTAACCATTTATTTTCGATTTTAAAGAATTCTCCTAAGCCCCAAATATAATCTGGTAATAGCGCTCCTAAAATCCCAGCGCCCATAGCCCAAGTTGGTTCAACTAAATTATTTTGCCATAATAAAAAAAATAATCCCAAAAATAAAAGTAGATCAATTATTGCCTCAGAGGCAATTTTTTTAATATAATTACCTCTATCTTGCCAATTTTTGATTTCGAGGCTGTCATGTGGAATAGCATCTAAAATAAAATGACTTAAAAATCCTAAAATAAAAGCCAACCAGGGATTACCTGTTTGACTACCAATTAATAGACCTGCACTGCCATGAACAATTTGATACATAAATTTTTAGTAACGGAAGCGAGATTTAAACTCACCACACTAATTAAGTTATTTAGTTAGATTTTAATTTATGATTAAGGATATTTATAAATTAAATAATTTTATTTAATTATTCTACTAAAATATTTTTAAGATTTGTGGAATAATAAAATAATAAGCAAATAATGATACACATAGCCAATAGAAAGAAAATAAAGGGCATATAAGTTTTTTATAATTGAATTTATGTTTGTATTTCCATAAGTATTTATTTTTTATTTTTAGATATAAATAACCAGTTATAAATTCTATTCCTGTTGTAAAGAGAACCATCAAAATTATTTTAAAGAGAATATTAATTTGTAAATTATATAGTAAAAATAAAAATAGACCACTGAGACCATACATTTGGTAATTAATAAAAAGAGGTTTAGTAATTTTTTTATTTTTTATTGATCTAAAAATTAATTCAACTAAAAATCCCATTATTAAACCACAAAATAAAATTGTTAATGTTTTTATTATCATATTTTAATTATAGCAACTTAAATAAAAAAATTCTATATTTATAAAATTAAAAAAGACCCCTGTTGGGGGTATTTTTTGGTAGCGGGGGCGAGACTCGAACTCGCGACCTCAACGTTATGAGTGTTGCGCTCTAACCGGCTGAGCTACCCCGCCACATTTTAACTTATAATTAAATATATACTAAAGATCTCTTTTCGTCAAGGCTAGTTATTTATAAAATTATATTAAAAAAATAGCCCATTAGTATAATCCCTATAGTTACTATACCAAAGAATGTTATTAATAATTGCCATTTTAATACTCTTTTTAAAATTAATGCTTCGGGCAAAGATAAACCCACAATTGCCATCATAAAAGCCAAGCCAGTGCCTAATGGCACGCCTTTAGCTATTAAGGACTCAATAATAGGAATAACTCCACTGGCATTTGAATAAAAAGGAACTGCTAAAATGGTTGCTAGCGGCACTCCCCAAAAGCCAGCTTGGGCTAGGTATTTTTCAAAAAAATCAGTTGGTATAAAACCATGAATAAGACTACCAATACCCACACCAATTATAATATATATAAATATTTTTTTAACAATTTGAAAAGCATTTTTTGAAACTTTTTTAAATATTTCCATTAATGGAATTTTTTTAATATTATTTTTATGGATTTTAGTTTCAGCTTGCCAAACAAAATCGGCTATATATTTTTCCATTTTTAGTTTACCTAATATAAAACCACCTAACATACCAATTATAATACCAGCCACAATATAAAGCCCAGTAATTTTTACACCAAAAATTCCCAAAAAAAGACCAATAGCTATTTCATTAATTAGTGGTGAGGTAATTAAAAAAGCAAAAGTTACCCCTAAAGGTATTTTGGCTCCCAAGAAGCCGACAAATAATGGAATGGATGAACAGGAACAAAATGGAGTTAGGGCACCAAAAAGAGTTGCTAAAAAATATTCTAAACCAAATAATTTATGGGTTGCTAAAAAATTTCTTAGTTTTTTTATAGGTAAATAATATCTAATTAAACCCATTAAATGAGTAATTAGTATTATTAGAAATAATATTTTTAAAGTATCATAAATAAAAAAATCAAGAGCATCGGCCAAATGAATATTATTTATATTAAATAAATTATTTACTACCCACTGACTAAAAATTTCAAAAGGATAAAATATATTCATATTAATAAAATTATTAGTTACAAAAATAATAATGTAATTGTTTCATTAATCTTTTAAAATGTCAAAAGTTAATTAAAAAAATACCAACATAAGGTTGATATTTTTTAATTATAATAAATTTATTTTTTTTAAATAAAATTTCCTTGTAAATGATAAAAGGGTGGGTTTTCTTTATAACGTTCTATGGTCATACGAATAATTTCTTCTAAAAAATCCCCATAATCCATACCCACTAACTTAGCTAGACGAGATAAGGCATCGGTTTTATTAATTGATGGATTAGGATTTAACTCAAGTATATAAGGATTATTATTTTGATCTACTTTTATCTCAACTCGACCATAATCATGACAATCTAAAATATTATAAGTATCAAGGGCAATTTCTGTAATTAAAGCTTCTAATTTTTTATTAGCTCCTTTGGAAGGTTCTTGAACAACAATTTTTTTGATTTTATTTTTATCCCATTTAGAATCATAAGCATAAATATGCCATTGGTCTTTTGGCATTTTATCAAAAATAGAACGCGAAAGCGGTAAGACCCTAAGATCATCATACTCACTGCCAATAATAGCTACATCGTATTCGTCCCCGTCTATGTATTCTTCAACTAAAGCTGGTCGTTTATATTGTAAAATAACTTTTTCCAACTGCCTTTTTAATTCATTTTTATCTTTTACTACTGAATCATTAGTAATACCGATAGAATTATCTGTGTTAGCTGGTTTTACCATTAAGGGATATTTTAAATCATCTCTAATCTTATCATCTAGAGTATGAGCATAATCCCATTTTGGTGTTGGAATATTATGGTAAGTTAAAAGTTTTTTTACTCGAATTTTATCAATGCAAAGTCCCAGTGTAAAAGGATTTGAGCCGGTATAAGGAATTTGTAAAACATCAAAAATAGCCGCTGCATGAGGTTCCAATAAACTAGAATCATTAATTCTTTCACAAACATTAAAAACTAAATCCACATCACTTTTAACAAGATTTGTTATAGCTTGAGGAGCATTATTAAAATCAATATAAGTTGTTTGATAGCCCAAGCTTTGTAAAGTACTTTCTATATTTTTACCGACAGCACTTAATTCATTTTCCACGGCCAGAGCCTTATTAGTAGATTGATAGCCATTACAAGCAATCCCGATATGTAAATTTCTTTGTTCACTAATAGACATTTGTCTAATTTTTTCAATTTTAGCTTTTTGACGAAGGTAAGGGCTTTGTTGTAATGAAGAAAATGAAGTATTACTTTTACGATAAGTCTTACCAATTGAAGAAGCTTGTTGAAAACGGACTATATCATATTTAATATATTCAAGAGCTTCATCTAAATTATCTTGAGCATCAAGATAATTATCTCCAGAAACCATCAGCCAACCAAAATATTCATAACCCTCTGGCGGTACAAAAATAGAATCACCAACTTTTTTAAAGAATTGATATTCTTCTATAAAAGCTAGTTCATTAATTTTTTTATCTATCTCAACTTTTGCAAATACCCCGGAAGTATTTGGAGTAAAAGTTCGAGCAATCAAATGTTTTTGAGGAGTTTGACTCATTTTAATTTGAGAAATGTAAATTCCGCAGGCAACTTTTAAAGCATTTTCAATAAGATCTACTTTCCAAGCTTTTTTAACACTAAAATAGATTTCATCACCACCCATACGTAAATTAATTTCAATGGGTATAGGGCCTTTCTTAGTAGATTTAGCTTCCATGTGAACACAGCCGTCTTGTAAGCCAATTTTTTCTAATATTATATACGCCATATCTTGTAGATCTTCAAGATCCTTTGGTGGCAATTGTGATGGAATAATTCTATCAGATTCAATAAAAAATGGTTCACGAGTTTTGGTATTATCTGAAATTGTACAAAATTTTATGCGGCCATTTTGTATTAAAATATCAATATCTACTTCATCCCCATCAATATATTCTTCAACTAAAATATCTACTCCATCAGTTAAGGCTGATTCAACTTTCATTGAAATAGATTTTTGGATGTATTCAAAACTATTAGTAAGTTCTTCCTCATTTTCTACCTTCATTACATAAGCACTGCTTGAGCCGAAAGCTGGTTTAATAACCAAGGGCAAATTTAAATTTTTAATAATTTTTTTTATATCTTGTTTAGATCGGATGTAAGCATAACCAGGAGTAGGTAAATTATTTTGCAAGCAAAATTCTCGGAAAAGAAATTTATTTCTAGCTTTTTTAGCTACCGCCAATGGAATGCCAACAAAATTAAACCGATCACAAATACGAGAACAAAGCAGCACATCATCTTCCCAAAAAGTAATCGCCCCATTAATTTTAATTTGTGGATTATTAGTAATAAACTCTTTCACTGCAGCTAAACATTCGGTATGATTAGTAGTATCTGCTAAAATCCAATGGTCTACATAAGGGGCCGCCCAATTTTTTTCTTTATTTAAGATAATAATAGTTAAGCCAATCTTTTTAAGACGTTGAATAATAAAACGTTTTTTAGTAGAACCAGTATTTACCAATAAAATAGTTTTACCAAATAATTCATCTTCTTTTGTTGTTATTGACTGAGGTTGGCGCATATAATTTAGAAATTAAAAAAGACCCTATTTCCAATTGAAGGATCTTCATTGTTTAAATAAAAATTAATAATATTTTTACATAAGCTCGGAGGCTCACTGTCAGCTGACACAGTAATAAAATTATCTTTAATCATAGATGAAAATAAATTTAATGTAATTTAATTATATAATATTATCAGCGATTGTCAATTATATTAAATTTTTAAATTAAAAACCACCTAAATAAAATTTAAGTGGTTTTTGGTTGACCACAGTGGACGACGTTAGAACTATTTTTATAGGGAATAATAGGTTAGCATATATTTCTAGCTTATAGCATTAGGATTAATTTATTTTTTCCATTTTTATAAATCTACCTTGTCCTGATGGATGTTTTTCAATGGATCTAATAAATTTATTAATCTTAATTTCTCTCCATTTAGCCTGTTCTGCGGAAGGATCTATTAATCTTATAGTATCTTTTGCGGGATAGATTCTATCTATCACACATGCATGACCATTATTATTATTAGTATTATTTAAAACATCACTATTGAGAAGAACTATAAGGTCTTTATCTTTTTTAATGCTGTCAGATATAAAAGAAATTAATTCTTCTTTTTTAAAATCACTGATTGAATAATTTGTTGTTCTTAGAGGTATCTTTAATTTTTTAAACATTAAATTTGTATTGTATTGCTTCTCATATATTCGAGTTCCATAACCAGCTTTTGGCCTTTTGCCAATTCTAACATTCCAAAATAAATTCTTATACTTTTTATCCAATATTAACCCTAAATGATAACCCAATAATTCTTGTGGGATAAGAGGTATGCCTAATTTGTACATTACAATACTAATACTCGTCGGGACACAACAAGAATGTTGTTGGGTAAGTGGAATATATCTTGTATCTTTTGGTATTATATTATGCATATATTTTATTAATTTTATATATTCTAATTATATCATTTCTCTATTATTAGTTCTACCCTCCCACACCCACCAACTTAAAAACCACCTAAATAAAATTTAAGTGGTTTTTGGTTGCAGAAGTAGGACTTAATCTACAACAAATTATATTAGATATTAAAAATGTTTGGGAGTTTGGGGTAGAAGTATATTAAGTTTGGAATAGTTGAAAAGTTAGTTTAATAAAAACCCTGCAACTAAATTAGTTACAGGGTAAAATCTTTTTACGAACATTAAATTTTATTTAGTAACCTTAACACAAGGATTACCATCACAATCATTACATCCACAATCAGAATTTTCCGTATGTATTACCTGGCTTTGTTCGCCAAAAAGAGCAATTTCAGAAAATACTTCATCCTGTGCAGACTTTTCTATCTTTTCATCCTTTTTTATATTTTCCACTATTCTCACCTCCTTTTTTAATTTTAACTAAAATTTTTCTTTTAACAAGCTTGACAAACAAACTTGCAACTTTTAATAAATCTTCTTTATTTTTTGTTTTTGAGTTTTTAATAAAATCTTTATAGGTGATAATCTTATTTTTGCTAAAACTATCAAAATAATCCATAGCTGTTTGATTTATTGGTATAAAACTTCTAGTACCAGCTATATAAAGTATACCACCAAAAGACTCTTTTCTCAATATTATATTTTTATTTAATCCAAAATTGCTTTGGCCATATTTTTTCTTGACTTGCACCAAAGGTATTGTTTTTTTAACTGTTGGCACATAATATTTTTCTACATTTTCTGGCACAGCATATGAGTCCATCCCTTTTATGTCACCATGAAACTCTGCTTCAATTCGACAGCCACAAGTACAACTCTCATAAAGCACACAGCTTTGACATATCTCTGGCATATATTCATTTCTTCTCCAATCATCCATGCGTAACCAGGTTTTTCGAAGTCCATCCTCAAAAATATTACCGTAGCTTTTATTTGAATGAGAACATGGTCTAACTTCACCAGTTGGTCCTATAGTCAGAGTAGTTTTACCAGCCACACAAATGCGGTTAAAAAATTTTCTAAACTTTTTTTCAGGTAATAAAGTACATTTTGGATAACAACCAAGAATTTCAGTATGCATGCCAAGTTTTTCTTCAATTTTGATTAAATTATCAAGTGAATATAATAAACCCTGGGTTGAGATAAGCCAAGGTGGTGATTGACTACTTCCTAAGGATGGCACAGCCCTGGTTGCACAAAAAGTTTCTACACCGAGACTTTTGGTAAATTCAGCGGTTTTGTAGATATGACTCAAATTTTCTTGGCTTAAAACCATGTTCACATTTATCCTAATGCCTTTTTTAAAACAATATTTTATATTCTCTACTACTTTGGTAAATGAACCCTTTTTACCTGTGATAAAATCATGGGTTGCCTCATCAAATGAGAGGAGAGATGTCAAAATAGCTAAATCTTTGTAGTTGGATAGTCTATCAATTGTTTGTTTGTTTAATAAAGTTAAATTTGAATTAATATCTGTTTTTATGCCGAATTTCTTTGATAAATCCAAACACAATATAACTCGTTCGGGATCTAAAAATGGTTCCCCGCCTGTGAGCGTCGTTGATAAAATCTTTTCCTTTTTAAAATAAGTATAAATTATTTTAATCTGTTTTTTATTCAAGCTGGTTTTGGGTAATTTTTTGTGTGTTATATGTCTCCAATAATTATAACAATGTCGACAGATATGATTACACCAATTAGTTAATTCAACCTGAACATCTAAGGGTGAATTTAATATATAGTTCATGTTATTTCCTCCTTAAGAAATTATCATTAAGTTTTAAATGAACAAATTATTGCATAAATTTACTTCTTTTGAGTTTACAACAGTTAAGTCAAATTGTCAAAAAAATAATATAAAACCCCCTAAATAGGGGGCTTAAATGATTGGTTGCAGAAGTAGGACTTAATCTACAACAAATTATATTAGATATTAAAAATGTGTGGGAGTTTGGGAAAAATTTTAATTCTATTTAATAATACTTCCTATAATATCTTGGAAGAAGACTAATTTATTTTTATAAAATACTTCTTCTCTACCTATAAAGTATTTCCAGTTTCCTTTCATTTTAAAAATATATTGCCAATTATCATTATTATATTTTTTAGGTCCACGAAAAGGGTTATTTTTATTATTATCTCTAAGTGCTTCTCTTAAAAAAGTATATACTTCTTTAGCTGTAACTTTTTTATTATTAATATATTGTCCTTGATAACTCATCGTCCAAAATGGTTGTTTTTTATAAAAGACAACTTCTTTGCCTGGTGGAAAAATATGGCCAGAGTAACTATCAAAATATTCCCATTCTTTTTCTTTATAATAATATTCTTGATGACCTAATATTTTAGATTTAATACATTTAGTTTTTTTGCGATCTAAATCAGTTCCAGCATAAGTTTTAAGATGAGCAGTATAAAGGAAATTTAAAAATGGTTTTTGTAGACTTGTTGACATATGATATTGATTATGATAAAATTGATTGAACATTAGAGAAAATAATATTATCAAAATTATCTCTATTGTTTGCTTATTAATAATAAAACAAAATATAAAATATTACAACAAATAAATATTGGGAGGTAAGTTATGAAACGTAAGAATATTGTATGGAATTTAACCAGATTGTGTCCATTTAGTTGTTCTTTTTGTTGTGTATCAGCTACTTATGTTCGTGGTTTTCAACAAATATACCCTATTAATGATAATACTTCTGTTGTCGACGGAGAATTATCATTCAATCAACAGATGCAAGTATTAGATCAATTAGATGCAGATAGTTTCAGTATAGATTTTTCTGGCGGGGATGTACTTATTAATCCGCGTAATATAGATTTAATATTGGCAGCTTCTAAAAAATTTGGGGCTGATAATATTGGGTTAAGTATTCCTGGCACATTTACTACATCTGAGACTTTAGAAAAGTTATATAAAAAGATTTCAGATGTGGAAATAACGATGGATAATATCCCAGAAATTATAGATCCGCACAGACCATTGGGTTATGCTAGCTATGCATCAATAGCTGCTCAAAGATTAGTTGATGCTGGATTTTCTGTTGGTATACAAACGGTTTTAAGAAGAGAAAATATGTTTAAAGAGACTATAAGCAAATTGCATAGTCAACTTAAGATTATTGGGGTAGAAAAATGGAGCTTTTTAAAATTTGCTCCAGTCGGACGTGGTTATAGCAAAAATGAATATCATCCAACCAGTGATGAATATATGGAATTTGTAGAAGTTATTAAAGAGATTACACTAAACTCACCTATAGAAATTCATTATCAATATTTGATACCTCAAAAAAATAAACAATCTTTTAACTGTAGGGCTGTTAATCACTCAATTGGTATTTCACCCAATGGTAAAGTCAGTGCTTGTTTCTGGGCTTTTAATTTTAATGGTGAACCATTTGATGAAGTAGTTTTAGGTAAATTACCAGAACAAAATATTAAAGAAATATTACAGTCAGAAAAAGCTTTACAATGGTCACAGTACGGCCAGCAAGAAAATTATTGTCCTCTTAAAAAAATACTTAGGGAGGTAAAATTATGAATTATGCAATAATGACCTTTTTATTCAATTTTTTTGAATTAGGTTGTTTTCTCTGGGCTATGCAAAATTTTGGCTTAAAGAACGCCGCTATCATAGCTGTTTGTAGTAAGATTGGACGAATGTGTGCTGAGACAATAAAAGCGAAAACTGTTTTTAATGTTATCTTTGTATTCGTAATAGGTATATTCCTTGGTATATTATCAATAAATAATTGGTTGCTAACTTGTTTTGCTGCTCCTATGGTTGTGTATAGTATTTCTAAAATAAGAGAAAGCTATCAAGCTGTAGAAAATCCGCCAAGGAAATATAAAGTTTTATCCCGCATAATGGCATTTTGTTTATCACCTTTATTTAGCTTTTGGATACTAATTCCGTTTGTATTGTATTTTTTTATAAAAATGCAAAATGTCAAAATTAAAGAAAGATCAACTTCATTTTTTCCAAATTTAGGTAATAATAAATGGGAATATGCTTTATTAAATGTTCACCATATCCATTATTTTACCTATTCCTTTCTAATTCCATATCTTGCTATATTTGTATTTCATATTAATGTAGCATTAGTAGGCATTGTCTTCGTTATCGGTTGGGGAGCCTATAATATATATGATGGAAAAATAAAATCAAAAACGTTATATGTGGCTTATGGACATTTGATAGCTGGAATAGGTGTTGGGCTAATTTGGATTTTCCCTCAGAGTTTTTCTTTAATGATGATTGGCTGGTTTCTGACTGGTCTTGGAGGTGGTACGTTTTACATTATTAAAGATAAATTACCCAATGACATTGGTAAATCAGAAGTGGTTGAATTATGGGGACAAACTATTGGAATGTTTTTGTTCGCTGTGGCAGTTAATATTAATAATCTTACACTTATTTATTATTGTGCTATAATATTTGCAGTTGTTACAACATTAATAGCATTCTTATTAAATAGGAGATACTTATGCCAACAGTAAAAGCAAAAACAATTATAACTAAAAGTCGGCTCCCAGAGGTTGATTATTGTTTCAATCCTTACACTGGCTGTTCCCACAGATGTGCATATTGTTATGCTAGATTTATGGGAAGACTTACTGGACATACTGGTGAAAAATGGGGTACTTATCTAGATTGGAAAATAAATGCTCCAGAGTTATTAAAAAAAGAAGCTCTAAAGATAAAACAAAAAGGCGGGATTGTTATTATGGGCAGTGTAACAGATTGTTACCAGCCAATCGAAAAACAATTAAAATTAACCCGTCAATGTCTTAAAATATTTTTGGAGTATCAAATTCCAATATCCATTTTAACAAAAAGTGATTTAGTTATTAGAGACTTCGATTTACTCAAACAATTTAAACATTGTGAATTGGGAGTAAGTATTAGTATTTTAGACGAAAAACATCAAAGAGTATTGGAGCATGGAGCCTCCTCTCCACAACAAAGAATTAAAGTATTAGAAGAAGCTCATAAGCTTGGAATAAATACCTATGCATTCCTTGGGCCGATACACCCATTTTTAACTGATATTAATAGAATATTTGAACAAATAAAACCATTTATTAATTTCATTATGGGTGAAGTACCAAATTTAAGTTGTGGGAATTGGAATGATTTTACTAAAGCATTGTCTAAGTTAGATGTTGACCCTATTGAATATCAAAAAATAGCAAAAACTAAAAAATTCTATTTGGAAAGCAATAACTTAGTGAAACAATTATGTAATAATAATGGTGTCAAATTTCGTGGAATTTTTCAACATTAAACTCAAAAAATATAAAATATAAAATTTAGCCTAGGATATATTATTATCCTAGGTTTTTTTATATTAAATTCTAAATTTTCCAAATATAAAAACCATCTTACTGATGGTTTTTAGTATTATTTGAATGACAAAATGATGTAGATTTTGTCTTATAAAGTATTGGTTGCGGGGATCGGATTTGAACCGACGACCTCGAGGTTATGGGCCTCGCGAGCTGCCAGACTGCTCTACCCCGCGTTAAAGTTGTTTATTATATTTTTAAAAGTATTACCGTTTTTTAATTTTTTTAAGAAGATTTCTCTTTTTAACGCATCTGTCTTGTTATTAAATTCTTCTTTATAAATTAATTTCCAATCTGTAAAATTACTTGTCCATTTGGAATCTCCACTATTGTGCTCTATTAAACGACGATTTAGATCATTTGTATAACCAATATAATATTTACATTGTTCACATTGTATTATATAAACTGTATACATATTTATCCGATTTATGGACCTCGTCCCGCTCAGCGGGACCAGACTGCTCTACCCCGCGTTAATAAAATTTAAATTATAAACTTATGTAAAGTATATCTTAATTATTGACTATTGTCAATTGGTGCCGATGGAGAGAATCGAACTCTCACTCCCTTGCGGGAACTGGATTTTGAGTCCAGCGCGTCTACCAATTCCGCCACATCGGCCTATTATAATAATTGTAGTTTAACGAAAAACTAGCTTTTTGTCAACTTTTAGTTGGTTTATTATTTAACAATATAATTAGTAAAAGAATTAATAAAAAAATGGGAATAGTAACTATTCCCATTAGGATGATTTATTTTAAGGCAACCTATTTTTTTGTTGCCAACTTGTTGGATTAAAATGTTCAAAATCATAAACTTTAAACCAACCAGTAGTTGGTAAATATTCTATATCTAGACAAATATTTGGAACATTAAGTTTATTCCCCAGAGAAATAATTTTCCAAGCATTTTCTTGAATGAATTTTTTTGCTTGGTTAATTATTTGGTCAACGTTAATATTTTCCGGACTATTTTTTGTATCAACGTCACCATTTATATCAATTTTTGTAGTTAGAATAAGTGAACTGTCGGCATTATTAATAGCTCGGGCATAATTATTTAATATGGCCTCTATTTCAAAAGGAAATTTTAAAGCTCTATCTGTATTTTTTTGGTTAAGTATTGTATTTAGACGAATGCCAATATATTTTTCGAAAACAATTGGAGAAGGAAAACAACGCAACATATCAAAAGCATAGATTTTTCTAGTTTTTCTGAATTTAATTATTTCTTCCTCAAGATATGAAAGTATATTTGCCCAACTTCCACGAAGGTTCTGACATAATTCGGCTTGAAATAATGGTGTTGATTGCCAAGTTCTATTGTTAAGTAAAATGGTGTTAACACCAATATTTTTAAAACCGAGAATATCATTAAATTCAATAATTGTTTCTAATGTTTCCCAGGCATCTTTCCAGAAAAAATATAATTGTTGATTAAGGGGCAATCCAGACTGTTCTAAAAGTAATCTTCTTTCTACTTTACTTGGTAAAGTTAAATTTTTTGGCCAGTTTTTCTTTAATTGTGTTACAGATAGTTCTTCTAGACTAAAGTATGGTTGAACACCAGTACTTACTTTATGATAATATCTATCCACTTTTAGTACCTCCCTTATATTAAATTTTATATGTATTCTTTATATATATCTTTACTTGAATACCAATTTTTGTCAATAGATAAGGATTATTTATAAAATATATCAGGTATATAACCTTTTTTGATTATTTAAATTAATGTTATAATTAAATTATAATTTAAATTAAAAATTAATTGTTACGTAGCATGTTACGTAACATGCTACGTAACATTCAAAATTATGAAAAAATATATTAGAAAAGTCACTAGGGTTGGCAAAAGAAGTTTGTCAGTTGTTATTCCTGCCGAACTCGTTAAAGTATTAAAAATTAAGGAAAGACAAAAGTTAAATATTAGTTTAAAAGGGAAAACATTGATTATTAAAGATTGGCAAAAATAGGGAATTAACTTGTTTTTCTCGTAATCTCACTTTCCTTGACATTTATTCAAAAATAAAGTATAATTAAAGTTAGCATATTAATAACTAAATTCAAAAATAATATGAGACAAGATAATAGATATGATCGACCAAGCGGTGGTCGTGATGATAGACGCTCTGGTGGTGGCCGAAGTTTTGGCAACCGTAGTTTTGGTGGTGGCAGAGACAACAGTGATAGAACTATGCACCAAGCTGTTTGTGATGAATGTGGACAGGATTGTGAAGTCCCGTTCAAACCATCTAGTGGCAAACCAATATATTGTAATGCTTGTTTTAGTAAAAGCAAAGGCAGAGATGGTGCCAGAGACAGTGGTCGTAGTGAACAACGTTTTGACAGTCGTCCTAGTTTTGATAGCAACCACAGTACTAATAACAACCAATCTAAATTACAGTTGGATAGTATTAACATGAAGTTAGATCAGATTTTAAAAATTTTAAAATCAGTTCCTGAACCTAAGTCTGAAATTAAGGCTAAAGAAGTTAAAGCTGAGGCAATTAAGAAAGTAGTTGAGAAACCAGCTAAGAAAGTTGCTAAGAAGTCAGCTAAGAAAGTTGCTAAGAAAAAATAGTTCAGATTTAATATTTTAAAAAACTATTCTAATTAACAGAGTAGTTTTTTATTTGCTAAAAATGGTTAAAAGTGAGAAAATTAAAATATACAATTTAATTTTTATAAAACTATGAAAAAATTAATTTATCTAGTTATTATTTTATTAATAATTTTAATTAGTGGGTTAGCTTATCTTTTATTAAAAAATAAATCACTAGAAAACAATCAACCCCCAGTTGTTATTACTAATTTTATTGAATGTTTAACTGCTGGCAACATAATTATGGAAAGTTATCCGCGACAATGTCGTGATCTTACCGGCAATATTTTTGTTGAGGATATTGGCAATGAATTAGATAAAGCTGATTTAATTCGTTTGGATAGTCCAAGACCAAACCAAGAAATAATTAGTCCACTTATTGTGAGTGGCCAAGCTCGTGGTTATTGGTTTTTCGAAGGTAGTTTCCCTGTCTCTTTGGTAAATTGGGACGGCCTAATTATTGCTAATGGAATTGCTCAAGCCCAAGGTGATTGGATGGTAGAAGATTTAGTTCCATTTAAAACAATTTTAACTTTTGATAACCCTGTTTTTACTGGAGTTAACCAAGAGCATTTTAGTCATCGTGGGGCACTTATCCTTCAAAAAGATAATCCTTCAGGTTTACCAGAACATGATGATGCTTTAGAAATTCCAGTTTGGTTTAAATAAATTTGGATAGTTAAGTTTAAATTATAGTCTCTGGTGTTTTTTACTTGCCAAAAATGATTAAAAATGTAATAATATAAAGAGTTAAATAAAAATATTTTTATATTTTTCCGAAGCTTAAACCGTGATAGGCGGTTTATTTTTTATCAGTAATTATTCTATATGACCCAAAAAATATTAAATGGTCCAATCTATAAAACTTTAATTAGTATGACCATCCCAATTATGCTGGCCAATATTCTACAAACTTGCTATCAACTCATTGATACTTTTTGGGTTGGCCGTTTAGGTGCTTCGGCAGTCGCCGCTGTTAGTTTAAGTTTTCCTATTTCATTTTTTTTAATTGCAGTTGGAGTAGGTTTAGCTATGGCAGGCTCAATTTTAGTTGCTCAATATAATGGTCAAGGCAATCGAGTTAAAGTTGATATGGCCTCTTCACAAACTTTATTTTTAGTAACTTTATTTTCAGTAGTTATTGCCGTAGTAGGTTATAATTTAGCAGAATTTTTACTTAAATTTTTAACTCAAGATCCAGCTGTCTTTAATCAGGCAGTGGCTTATCTTAGAATTACTTTTTTAGGCATGCCTTTTATTTTTATTTACCATGTTTTTCAAGCTAATCTACGTGGCGTGGGGAGTGTTAAAATTCCCATGTATATTATCAGTTTCACAGTTATTATTAATTTTTTTATTGATCCATTATTAATGTATGGTTGGTGGATCATTCCAGCTTTGGGAGTTGCTGGTGTAGCTTGGGCTAGTTTTATTACGGAAGGTTTAGCAGCTCTAATTGGTTTAGTTATTTTGATTTCTGGTCGGGCTGGGGTAAGTATTAAACTTAAAGATTTATTACCCCGTCGCGAATGGGTTAGCAAAATTTTTCGTTTAGGTTTGCCAACTTCACTGGAACACTCTTCTCGATCTTTGGAATCTATTTTTATGATAATTATTGTGGCTTCACTAGGGACCTTTGCAGTGGCTTCCTATGGGCTCGGTATGCAAATTTTTAGTTTTGTTATCATTCCAGCTATTACTTTTTCAATCTCAGTATCCATTTTAGTAGGTAATAATTTAGGAGCTAATCAAGCAGCTCGGGCGACTGAATTTGCTAGTGCTGGTATGAAAATTAGTTTTTCATTTTTAACTTTAGTAGGCATTATTTTTTTTATTTTTGCTAAACAAATTACTACTATTTTTATTCCAAATGAACCAGCAGTTATTCAAGCCACTACTGCTTTTATTCGTTTTATGGCACTTGGCTACGGATTGATTGGTATCCAGATGTCAATTAGTGGAGTTTTGCGAGCTGCTGGCCGTACTAAAATTACTATGTTATTAACTATGTTTCATGCAATTAGTTTGATAATTATTGCCTATAGTCTGGTTAAAATTTTTAATCTAGGGATCAATGGTATTTGGTTAGCTTATCCATTGACGATTTTTATTAGTTGGATTGTTGCCTATATAGTTTATAAAAAAGTTGATTGGCATCATGAAAAGTTAATTTAGTGTCTGTTTTTTTGACTTTAATCAATAAAAATGGGAGAATTAGAATATAATTTAAATTTAAGATAGTAACATGAATTTAAAAAATCTAGGTAAAATTTTAAAAGACGAACCGAGTTACCGCTTTAAACAAGCTCAACGGGCTGTTTTTTTAGATTTAATAGAAGATTGGGAACAAGCGACTACTCTATCCAAAGATTTACGAATTAAGTTAAACAAAGAGTGTCTTTTGACTATTAATGCTCAAATTCAAACTTCCCATGACCGGCAAGTTGTTAAAGCTTTAATTGAGCTTGAAGATGGTAATAGAATTGAAACTGTGTTGATGCGCCACCAAGATCAGCGTAATACTATTTGTGTTTCTACTCAGGTTGGTTGTGCTTTAGGTTGTAAATTTTGTGCTACTGGCAAATTAGGTTTTACTAGAAATTTAACCAGCGGTGAAATTTTATTACAAGTTATTTATTTTAATCGTTATTTAAAACAATTCAAGCAAAAAATTTCTAATGTAGTTTTTATGGGTATGGGAGAACCTTTTCTTAATTATGAAAATGTGATGGAGGCGATTAAGATATTAAATAGTCCAGACGGTTTTAATATTGGGGCACGTAAAATATCTATTTCCACCTCAGGCATCATAACGGGTATCAGAAAATTAGCCGAAGAAAATCTCCAGATTAATTTAGCTATTTCATTACACTCAGCTGATGATAGATTGCGTTCAATTTTAATGCCCATTAATAAAAAATATAATTTGGAAAAATTATTTACTGCCATTCATTACTACACTCAACAGACCAATCGCCAGGTAATGTTTGAGTATATGTTGATTAAAGATGTTAATGATAGTTTAGAACATGCTCGCCAATTGGCCAATTTAATGCGTCAGCCATTATATCTTGTAAATTTAATTCGTTATAATCCTACAGCAGAGTTTCAACCTGCAACTGGTAAACAGGTTAAGCGTTTTAAGGAATATTTAGAAAAGCATGGAGTTAAAGTAACTCAGCGTCATGAATTTGGTCAAGATATCAAGGCGGCTTGTGGTCAATTAGCCTTAAGCACAAAAAATACCCTGGCCACGTCCCGCGTCAGCGGGCAGGCAGAAAGCACAAAAAACATAAAAACACTAAATCACATAAAGCACAAGAAAAATTAAAGCAACCATTGTTATTGTGAAGGATTGACATTAAAATATATTAATGTTACACTAATTTAATCTAAAATAAAAATAACTCATAAAAACAAAATATACGGAGGGCACTATGCCAATAATTAACTATGAATTAGAAATAATAGAGGGGGTTGAAGATAAAATTATTAATTTTTTTATAACTTCAATTATTCTTTATTTAGTTTTTATTCAACTAAACTCAGGAATTAATGTAAAATCAATTCACATTTTAATTCTTGCTTTTGCCATAGGCTCGGTTCATTTATTTGATTTAGTCAACATTTTCAGTACAGCTTTAGTAACTAGTGCTGGTGCTTTATTGGCTAAAGTAGTTTCTATTTTTGCCACGGGAATTTTATGGCAGTATGGGGCTATCCTGGGTTTATTTTTTGTTTTAACTTGTCATCTGTATCAAGTTATTTCAAGAAGTCAGACTATAAAAAGTAAAATTTTTATAATTTGGTTGGCAATTAGTATTAACCTATTTTTATTTATTAGTGTTTATCTAATTCAACCTTATATTTAGAAAATTTATCCGGCAAGATTAAACTTGCCGGATTTTATTTTTAAATCAAATTTTTTGCCAAAAACCTATTTATTTTGCTATAATTAAATTATAAATAATATAACAGTATTGTTGCTTATTTAGCGACTATTAATTATTGTATAGACACATGGCACGGATTATCTCTATAGTTAATCAAAAAGGTGGGGTGGGTAAAACCACCACTTCAGTTAATTTAGCAGCTTATCTGGCACATCTAGGTAAGTCCGTTTTATTAATTGATTTGGACCCACAAGCCAATGCTTCATCCGGTTTGGGTATTGATCATCAGACCATTGTCAGTGGTTTATATGAAGTGATGGTTGGACCTGTCAATTTAATAGATATTATTCATCCCACAGTACACACTTCTTTACACATTGCTCCGGCTAACCAAAATTTAGCGGCGGCCAACATTGAATTAACTAGTCACGATGACCGAGAATTTAAATTATTAAATATTTTAAAAGAAGTTACCCATCGTTATGATTATATTATCATCGATTCACCACCTTCCCTAGGTATTTTAGCTATTAATGGTTTAGTAGCTGCTGATGAAATATTGATTCCAGTCCAGTGTGAATATTATGCTCTGGAAGGTTTAAGCCAGCTTCTAAACACTATTAATTTAATTAAAGAAAATATTAAACCTAATTTAAAAATTCTTGGTGCTCTAATGACGATGTATGATGATAAACATAATTTGACCCAAGAAGTTTTTAATGAACTTTACCGTTATTTTCCCAACAGAATTTTTCGGACTGTTATTCCCCGTAATATTCGTTTAGCTGAAGCTCCTTCTTATGGTCGGTCTATTTTAAACTATGATAGTAAATCTAAAGGAGCAAAAGCTTATCATAAATTAGCCCAAGAAATAATTCTTTTAGAAAATTAGTTTAATTATTCTAATTATTCTAAAAAATTTCTAATTTTTAATTTCTAATTTCTAATAATTAAAATTATAAGCATTTAGCATTTAAAATTTACATTTGATGATTTATATAAATAATGTCAAATGTTAGATGTTAATTGTTAATTGTTCCCTAAATTTATGCAAGATAATAATTCACTTGGTCGCGGACTTTCTAGTCTTATTCCTAAAAAAGATTCAGCAACTAATAATGTGCGGCAGCCTGTGTCGGCAGTTTCATATTTGCCAAAAACCAACACTGGTGTAGCTAACCAGATTTTATATATTGCTCCAGCTCAAATTCAAATTAATCCCTATCAACCACGTCAAAAATTTAATGAAGTCGCTTTGGAATCTTTAAAAAACTCAATTAAAGAACATGGTGTTTTGCAACCATTAATTGTTACCCAGACGATGGGTGGTAAATATGAATTAATTGCTGGTGAAAGACGATTGCGAGCGGCTCGCGAATTAAATCTTACCAAGGTACCAATTATTGTGCGTACCGCCAAAGATTTAGAAAAATTGGAACTATCTTTAATTGAAAATATCCAGCGGGAAGACCTAAATGCCATAGAAAAAGCAGTTGCTTATAAAAGATTAATTGATAATTTTCACTTAACTCAAGAACAAGCAGCTCAACGCTTAGGTATTGCTCGTAGTACTTTAAATAATGCTCTAAGGTTGTTGCAGTTGCCTGATGAAATTCAATATAATTTAGTTTCTGGTAAATTATCTGAAAGCCAAGCTAAGTTGATTTTAAGTTTGAATAATGAACAAGATCAGCAAAAAATATTTAAACGCACTCAACAAAATAATTTAACTGTTAAAGATGTTGAACGCGATGTGCGACGCATTAAAGTTAAAACTCATACACGACAAATTAAAAAAGACCCACAAACTACTAATTGGGAGTCTCAATTACAGCAAGCTTTGGGTACTCGTGTTAAAATTAGAAAACGTGGTCAACAAGGTGGCGTAGTTGAAATAGAGTTTTATTCTGACGAAGAATTACGTGGTATCGTAAACAATATTACTTAAATATTTTAAACCATCTTTCTAAATTTGTTGTTTTCAATGATTGTTTAATTTTATCTCGAGCTAAACTAGTTTGTACTTTATCGATCCAATCTTCGGAAGGCTTGGATCTTTTTTTATCAATTATAATTTCTACCATATCACCACTTTTAAGAGGTTTTGTTAAACTAACCATTCTACCATTAACTTTTACTCCAGTTGTATGATCACCAATAAAAGTGTGGATATGATAAGCAAAATCAATTGGGATAGAGTCTTCTGGTAAATCAATTACATCACCCTTGGGAGTAAAAACAAAAATTCTATTTTTAAAAAAATCCATTTTTAAATTATCCAAATATTCTTCAGGATTATAATCTTGATTACCTTGTTCTAATAGAGCTTTAATCCATTTTAATTTTTTAGGGTCTAATGAAAGCTTAGTTTTTTTATTACCAGAACCTTTAAAAGACCAATGGGCTGCTATGCCCCATTCAGCTTCTTCCTCCATTTCTTTAGTTCTAATTTGGAGTTCAATAATTTTATTTTCTGAGTAAACAGTAGTATGTAATGAACGATAGCCATTAGGTTTTGGCTGAGCAATATAATCTTTAACTCTACCCGTCATTGGTTTATATAGAGCATGTAAAATACCTAAAACTTGATAACACTCTTCAGTATCTTTGACAATAATTCTTAAAGCCACTAAGTCATAGATTCGATCAATATCCATATCTTTACGTAATAATTTTCTGTAAAGAGAATAATATCTTTTAGCACGGCCATAAATATTTAGTGGGATATAATCTTGTTCAGCTAGCTTTTTTCTAATTTTTTTTATTTCTTTTTCTGTTTCTCTGTGACGAATTTCATATTTCTTTTTAGAACGTTCAACTATCCATTTGTATTCTTCGGGATAAACAAAAGGGAAAGCCAAATCTTCTATTTCGCCTTGAAGTTCATTCATACCTAGCCGGCTAGCGATGGGCGCATAGATTTCTAATGATTCTTTGGCAATGCGCTGTTGTTTAATTGGTCGCAAGGCATAAAGCGTTTTTAAATTATGAATTCTATCAGCAAACTTAATAAAAACCACTCGAACATCTTGGGCTATTGCCATAAACATTTTTCTTAAATTTTCAGCGTATCTTTCCAAACCTCTATATTTAATGGTACCTAATTTAGTAATACCAGCGACCAGATTGGCTATTTCACTGCCAAAATTTTTTTTAATATCATCAATGGTAATATAAGTTTCTTCAGGTACATCATGTAGTAGGCCAGCAATGACGGTGGGGATATCAATATCCATTTCAGCTAATTTATATGCTGTTTCTAGTGGATGCTGAATATATTCTTCACCACTCATCCTTTCTTGTCCTTTATGGGCTTTTTCAGCTACCTCATAAGCCAACTCGACCATAGTGGTGTCGGCATCTGGATGTTTCGTTTTTATTACTTCAATAATTCTTTCAATAGTCATAGAATTGACATTTAACATTTGACACTTAACAACTGACATTTTTTTATAATTATTAGATGTCAATGGTTAGGTGTTAGGTGTCAGATGTTTATTCTTCCATTTTACTGATTTTTTAGGAAAAAAGCAAGTATTTTAATTAAAAAACCAATTTAACAAACAAAAAACAGTCTCATTCAGTAAGGCTGTTTTTATTTAATATTTAAAATTTTAGCTTAAAATTACGTATCTGTCTGCTTAAAGTTACGTTTTTATTTACAATCCTTATTAGAACATTTAGTTTCATCATTGCCAGCATTAATTAAGAGGCTCCCACATTTTTCACACTTATCTCCAGTTGGTCGAGACCATAACGCAAATTTACATTTAGGGTATTGATCACAAGCATAAAAAGTTTTACGAGTTTTGGTTTTTTTAGCTACAATTTTACCTTTTTTGCATTGAGGGCAATCAACTCCGGTGTCTTGATCCAAAGCTTTAGTATTTTTACATTTAGGAAAACCACTACAAGCATAAAATTTACCAAAACGGCCTTGGCGAATTAACATAGGCTCGCCACATTTTTCACATTTAAGATCAGTTTTTTCTGGTTCTGGTTTGTTACCTTGTTCACCATTACTACCAACATTATCACCGTTACCCAACTGTTTAGTGTTGCGACAATCAGGAAAACCAGTGCAAGCTAGAAATTTACCATAACGGCTAGCTTTAACTACCATCGGTTTACCACATTTATCACATTTCTCATCAGTGGTTTCTTTAATTAAATCTTTTTTGTCTATTTCCATATATTTTTTATCTAAATTTTTAATAAATGGTTCATAAAAATCTTTAATTACTGGTACCCACTTTTTCTTACCATCAGCTATTTTATCTAAATCATTTTCCATCTCAGCAGTAAATTTATAATCAATAATTTCTGGGAAATGTTCAACTAATAAATCAACTACAATAAAAGAAATATCTTGGGGTACAAATTTATTGTCTTCTCGACGAATATAATTTCTTTGTTGAATTGTAGAAATAATTGGTGCATAAGTTGAGGGGCGACCAATTTCAAGCTCTTCAAGTTTTTTAACTAGACTGGCATCATTATAGCGTGCTGGTGGTTCAGTAAAACTTTGTTTAGGTTCCAATTTAATTAAATCAGTTTTGGTACCCTGCACTAATTCAGGTAGAAAATTATCTTTAATATTTTTAGGATAAACTTTTAGCCAACCATCAAATTTAATAATTGATCCATTCGCTTTAAAGCCATATTCTTTAGCTTTAATTTCAACGGTGGTACCATCAATTTTTGCTGGATTCATTTGACAAGCTAAAGCTCGTTGCCAGATTAAATTATATAATTTATATTGTTTATCGTCCAAAAAATCTTTTAAATCTTCTGGTGTTTTATTAATATCAGTTGGCCTAATGGCTTCGTGGGCTTCTTGAGCCGATTTAGATTTAGCTTTATATTTAATAGCCATTGTAGGTAAATAATCTTTACCAAATTTATTTTTAATATAATCTCTAGCATCATCCACAAAGCTGGTGGCCAGATTTACAGAATCCGTTCTCATGTAAGTAATCAAACCAGCTTGTTCTTTACCTGTTTTTAAACCCTCATACAAACGTTGAGCGATATACATAGTTTGTTTAGAGGAAAAATTTAATTTATTGTGAGCTTCTTGTTGTAAGCTCGAAGTTGTAAAGGGAGCATTGGCTTGTCTGTTGGTTTGTTTTTTAGTAATTTTATCTATTATATATTCCGCATCTTTTAAATTATCTAAAATTTCATTAATCACTTTCTCCGTTTTGATATCAAGTTTAGCTAATTTTTTATCGGCTATTTTAAATAAAGTAGCTTCAAATTCTTGGTTTTCGGCTTTAAGGATGGCTTTTAAATTCCAATATTCTTCAGTTTTAAAAGCCTGAATTTCTCTTTCTTTTTCGACAATTAATTTAACTGCTACGGATTGGACTCGGCCAGCTGATAAACCTTTAGCCACTTTTTTCCACAAAAAAGGTGATAATTTATAACCCACTAATCTATCCAGAACTCTTCTGGCTTGTTGAGCATCCACCAAATTTAAATCAATTTCTCTGGGGTGGGCTAAAGCAGCCAACACAGCACTTTTGGTAATTTCATGGAAAGCAATTCTTTTGTGGGATAATTCTTTCTTGCCAGTAGCCAATAATTTTAATAAATGCCATGAGATAGCTTCACCTTCACGGTCTTCATCAGTTGCGAAGTAAACCATCTCAGCTTTTTTGGCAGCTTTTTTAAGTTCATCTACTAGTGGTTTTTTATCAGCGGCAACTACATAGTCTGGTTTAAAATCTTTTTCCACATCAATACCTAATTTTTTAATTGGCAGATCACGAAGATGCCCATAAGATGACATAATCTTATAGTCTTTATTTAAAAATTTTGCAATGGTTTTAGCTTTGGTGGGTGATTCCACAATTACTAGATTTTTTGACATAGTTTTTAATTATCAATTTCCAATTTCCAAACAATTTTAAAATTAATTATTTAAAAGTTAGAAAATTATTTTATTATTTTATTCTTATATTTCTATATTCTTAAACTCTTGACATTTAATTTAAATAAGTATAAGGTTAATTAAACAAGAAATAAAAATATTTGTCAAATAAAAACACAAATTTAAATTAAATACAAGGAGAAAATTTCAATGAAAGTTAAAATAATGTTTCCTTCACAAGCACAAGTGCCACAAGATCCCATGGATTTTTCATTAGCTATCACTACTATTATGCAGGAGCAAAATTTACGTTCAGAGTTTCCTTATGAAGTTAATGGAAGTTCTGTTCTTTTTGAAAATTATTCTTATGACATGCACCAAAAACTTTTGTGGATTATTAAAAGAGCCATTGAAGATTTTAAAAGAATATTCAAAAAAAATTATGATTTAAAGGTTATTTTTGAGAATTAATTATTTTTGTTAAATTATTCAAAATTTTATCCTCATTAATCCATTAAAAACACAAATTTAAATTAAATACAAGGAGAAAAAGATAAATTTTTGTTGAAAAAATGTTTTATTTATTTCTGTAAGTTTAATTAATAGAAATTAAATAATAATAGGAGATAGAGAGATGATAGATGAATTAAAAGAACTTTTTATTTCAAAATGGGGCTTTATTGAAACAAAGGCTATATTATGGACTAAAAGAGTTATAGATGGTGTAAAATTAATATTTTTCTTAGCTTTAATTTTAAGTTTATTTTTAGTTCTAGTTGGGTTTGCTGTCAATAGTTCCGGACATAATGGCACTTGGATTATTATAGCTGGATCTTTTATAAGTTTTATAACTATTTTAATAGCATTATTTATTTTTATGGGCCCAGCTTGGGCAATATTATTAATATTACCAAAAACTAACCAAAAGACTAGAGAAATATTTAAACATTATATTTTACCTATTATATTATGGATTAGTGTAATAAATATGTCATTTTTGATTCTTCCTATTCATAAGTTAGGATTAAATGATATAATTATTTTTTTATTTGCCACCATAATAGCCACGTTATCTAGTATAGTTTTGGGTAAAAAAATAAATTTTGTATATCAAGCAGCACTTGCATTGTCTGTAGTAATAATTTTGATATCTATAATTAAAATAATTTTACCTAATGAGGTTATAAGTGGTATTATTGAGAATTTATTTGTGCCAATTCAGCTTTTAATGGCAGTAATGGTACAAACTTGGTACGGTGCTTTATTCTTGTTAGGTTTTATAACTATGATTGTTTTATCAATTATAATATCAATAAAAAATTTTACGGATAATGTAAATAAAACAAACTCATCAGTTTTATCCACAAATATTTCCAGGACGTTAAAGAAATTTATGAAAATAATTGTTTATTTTTTCATTATTTCCCTCGTTGCTGTAGTGGCCTTTTCTACGTTACAGGAACTTTCACCAAAGACGGCTATAGAAGTGGACCAAACTAAAGACAAAATTATTGATAAGTCTTTTAAGATTATTGATAATATTATGTCAAATTTAAATATACAATCTTTTAAAAATAAAAAAGCAACAATAGCACAAGAAAATTCTTCTAAAGAAATAGACAAGTTATTAGACCAAGCAGAAAAGGATTTAGATAAAAATTGGATAAACTTGCCTTATGTGCACCAGGAAGGCAGTAAAAAAATAGTAATAAAGAATAACGAAGGAATAACGTTACCAGCAAATATAAAATATTATTTTAGGATTCAAAAAGGAAAAGTAATATGGAGTTATGACAATACTTCAAAAAACACGGACTTTAAATATATTAAAAATGGTCAAATATTAGAATTAACATCCAAAGCATCTTTTTATGCTTATCAAGGCCAAGCTCAATTAACAATTCAATGTGAATATATTAAGACAAAATAGTAATTAATATTAAACTAACTACTCTGTTTTAAAATCTTCTCCTCACTCACCCATTAAAAACACAAATTAAAAATTAAATACAAGGAGAAAAAGATGGATATAGATGCCATTATCATCACAATTATTTTTCTAGGTTGTCTTTTAGTTTATCGTCCTAAACTTCCTTGGACTATTTGGGCGATTGTTTGTTATATTCTTTTTGCTGCAAATGATTTTTTGCCTGAATATAGAATAATTCTTAGTTTTTCCTTTATTATAATATTTTTAAGTGGTCTAACTGTTTATTTTTGGGAAAAATTGGGATATTATATAAAGAAATTACCCACATCTTTTCGTTTTTATTGGGCAATAGCTGCTTTTGCCTGCTGCATTTTAAGTTTTTATGTACCTCAAAAATACGAAGGCGTCTTTTTTGTCATTGGTCTCCTAATGATACTTATTCTAGGTTTTATACATATTTTAAATTTTCCAAGGGATTTAAGAGAAGCAGCAGAAGAAGAAAAAACAGGCCTTTCATAAAAATAAAATAAAGGAAGAGAAAGATGAAGGAAACTCAAGCTTTATTATTAGTATTATCTGCTCAGGGTAGATCAACAAGTACAAATGATTTATTAAAAATATTATCATCTGTATTACACAAAACTGATATTGTAGATCATGTAGAAATATCCCCAGTAACTCACACTATCCTTGCTA
>Ga0066639_10000712_pt1 | contig 29317 bp, 33 predicted proteins | sample CryGeyCG2114_010_2_FD_59504 | JGI IMG/M metagenome (GOLD analysis project Ga0066639, IMG submission 59504) | Groundwater microbial communities from aquifer - Crystal Geyser CG10_big_fil_rev_8/21/14_0.10 | ecosystem: Environmental > Aquatic > Deep subsurface > Groundwater | place: USA: Utah...
CCTGTTCGTGTTGCCACCGGTCACCGCTTCGCTATAGACCGGATGGTAAATAAAATTTATGGCCTATACGGAATTCTATTTTAAGATTCCATAACCAATCAATCTAAACCTATCACCAACACGTCTCGAAATAGTAATTCGTGCCCCTTTATCTGCACAAATAGGTTTCTTTAATGCACAGGTCGTGTTTTTCTTTGATGGATCAACTACTACCCCCACAGTTGCAGCAGAATTAACATTAAGCATTAACACTTCGTTCTTTGCTAGGGGTTTCACATCAGTTTCTTCTTTTGTTCCTACAACACGTTCAAGAAGGAAAGTGTCAAGAGAAATCTGATAATGTATATCAGGTAATTTTCCTGGAATTCCGACTAGTGCGCCAGTCAACGAATCTGATTTTACAATAGTAGGATCTAACGACGTAGCTAATGCCATACTTCCACCAGGAAGTATTGTATCGACAGGCTGACCACCAGAAAATATTCCAGTAATTTTTGTTTTTAACGGTTTCCATACTTTCTTATTCTTTTCTTCAACCATGTATCCAGGACTAATTTCAATTTCGTCGCCAACTTTAAACATTCCCTGTCGGACAGTTCCCCCTACGATACCCCCAAACAATTTGTCTGGTTTACATCCCGGTTTGTTAATATCAAATGAACGAGCAACAAGCATTATTGGATCTTTTTTTGAAAGTTCCTTTGTAGGTGTTGGTAAATATTCCTGTATTGCTTCTATAAGAATATCGATATTCACGTTTGCTCGTGCTGAAAGAGGAATTATTGAAACGTTTTTATATTCTGTTTTTGCAAGAAAATCTTTAATTTGTTGATAATTCTCTAACGCTTCTTCACGTGTAACTAAATCGATTTTGTTTTGAACAACAACAACGTTTTTTATACCTGATATCTGTAATGCCATTAAATGTTCTTTTGTTTGTGGTTGTGGACATTTTTCGTTCGCAGCGATTAATAATAATGCACCGTCAACAATCGCTGCACCACTTAACATTGTTGCCATTAATGATTCGTGGCCAGGTGCATCTACTAATGATATTTTCCTAAGAAGCGTTGTTGACCCGTTACATTTAAGACACTTATCTTTCGCTGTGTAAAAGTTGCATTTATCACATTTATAAACCGAAAAATCGGCATACCCTAACCTAATGGTGATACCACGTTTCATTTCTTCTGAATGTGTATCTGTCCACTTTCCAGATAACCTTTCCGTCACTGTTGTTTTTCCATGGTCAACATGACCTACAAGAGCAAGATTAAATTCTGGTTGAACAAACTCTTGTGCATCTTTTTGTACAAGCTTTTTTACGGGTATTTTTTTCTTCGCTGGCATAACTACTCCAGAAAGGAAGGGTATTTAAAAAACCTATGGTTTTTTGGACTTTCTTCACAAGACTAGAACACAAGTACAGTAATATGTTGATAATACGTAAACTCTACTAAAACAATAAAAATGAGAAATTGTATAAATTCTTCTATTCCTTTCTTTTCAACCGCGTCATGTATCCGGCGATAGTATTTCGTAATTTTTTACAAGGTACTTCTGCATGACGTGTGGTAATTTCTTTATTTTTGGAAAAATCTGTTGTAAATGAATCTCCATACCTCTTCAGTAATTCCTTTGTTTTCCTTTTAATGAATGTTGTTTTGATACGTCCCATAGAAATCTCATTTTGGCACGATATTTATAAAGATTTCTAAAAAAAACCTATTTACTCCAGTATACGTTTCAGTAATATTTATATATTAAAATCGTTTTCTCCACACAATGGTTATTCTCTTTGACCAATTTAATTTGCCAGAGGACATTTATAAGGTTATCTTTGCTACTGAGCAGCAGGAGATAGTAGGCAAAATGCTTATAAAATACATGTGGGACAATAGCGGAGAGATAGGAAAAACAGAGATGAGTTTGTTTGCAACTGCTCTTCATGACGGCAAGGCTATTATTAAAGAAAAAGGAAAGTCCCCGTTAGATAAAGAGCAACGTATTTCGTATAATAAACGACAGTTTTACGATAGAATCCTTACACCAATGCGTGGAATGGGCATGATAGACTACGACCTATATAAAAAAACGTATAAAGTATCTGACAAATTTAATAAGATGATGATTAGAGTAGGCCTTATGTGGTTGCGTGAATTAGAGAAAAATAGAAATAAATAAAATTAAATGATTAACAATCTGATAGAAGATTGGTGTTTTCTCCAAATTGTTGCGCAAATTCAGTAGATTCTAACAATGCGCAAGTTTCTTCGCTAAGAAGATTTCCACGTAAATCTAAGTCGTTTAAAACAGGCATATCCCAACCAGATCCAGGTATAGAAACAATGAGATTATCTTTAAGACTTAAAGTTACTAATTTATTCAATCCCACAAGCGCACTAATATCAGTTACATTGTTTTCATCAAGGATCAAATATTCTAAAGTTTTTAACTGAGCAAGTTCGCTGATGTCGGAAATTTGATTTTTGTCTAAGTGAAGTTTTGTAATTTTTGTTAAGTTTTGTAACCCGGTTAAATCTTCAAGTTCGTCGCGTCCTAGTTTCAGGAAATCAAGATTACTATACTTTTCGATTTTCCCTTCAACGGAAATCAGAGGTCGTTGTCGTACCCAAATAAAATCCACACTTTTTGCAAATTCGTCAGTAATTTCTTCATCATCCCGCATATTATAAAACTCACGAACAGCTTCTTCAACATAATCACGTTCTTCTGCTATAACAATTGGAGATCTACCAATTTCTTTTAACATAAATTGTGCTTTAGATCTCAAAACTGCAGACTTAACATTAGTAAGTGTGGGATCAGAATTGATCTTTGCTTGTAGGTTACTACGTAACGTTGCTTTAGCTTCACCAACTAGAGTACCAGAATCTTCAGGAATGTTAGCAAGTTCAGTAAGCTCTTCTTCTGAGAATTCTTCCAATGCAGAGTCGACCGCTTTATCATCAACGTCCTCAGTGGGTACGCACGCAACGAAAACGAGCATTATAACCACTATAATAAAAGTAATTAACAGTTTATGTTTCATAATATCACCTTCTTTATTCTACAACCTAAAAAATAAGTAAAGTATATAATTGTTATGGTAAAGAAAAAACGGCACAAGTTATTTAAATTAGTTCTCATTTATGAGTAGTATGTCTCTAGACTATGATTATGAAGGAAATCTGAATGTTCTACGAAATATGTTAGAAATAACTGATGACTATGGAAGAGATTATCCAATTTTTGATCCCTCTGAAAATGGAATAGACGTGTTAACTGTCTTATTTGCTACCCGAAGTGATGATAGTCAAATCGCGACACCATTTTTGGAAATTAGAAGAGAGAACGAGGGTTTGCTATCTTATTATATTGATTCCGATGAAGATGCAAGAAAGATTACCCCAGAAGAGATTGCAGAAAGTATGAGAAATGGATATAGAATGTGTGGGGTGCCAACTCCAGAAATATTGTCACAACGCCTTTGTTCTACTATGATGGAACGAGTTGGAGAGATTATACTAAAAAGAGAAAAAGAAAAATTAGAAAGAAGACTATTAGAATATTAAATTCCGGCTTCTCTCTTCAAAACATCTACTTTATCTGTTTTTTCCCATGTAAAGTCAGGATCGTCTCGTCCAAAGTGGCCATATGACGCCGTTTTTTTATAGATTGGTCGTCTAAGGTTCAAATGTTCAATGATTGCTTTTGGCCTGAAATCAAAATGAAGTCGTACAAGTTCAACAATCTTCTCTTCAGGAATCTTATTAGTATTAAACGTATCTACCAAGATACTTACTGGTTGTGCTACACCAATAGCATATGCAACCTGGAGTTCACATTTGTCTGCTAATCCTGCAGCGATGATATTTTTAGCTACATATCGAGCATAATATGCTGCAGATCGATCGACTTTACTGGGGTCCTTTCCTGAAAATGCACCACCACCATGACTTCCATGACCACCGTATGTATCAACAATAATCTTCCGACCAGTAACACCGGCATCAGCAACCGGACCACCAACGATAAATAATCCAGTAGGATTAACAAAATATTTTGTCTCATTATCAATCCACTCACCACAGATTGGTTTTATTATCTTTTCAATAATGTCCCTTCGAATTGTTTCAAGACCAACATCTGGATGATGTTGTGTTGAGATAACAACTGCTTCGACACGTTTAGGAATACCATTTTCATACTCAACAGTAACTTGCGACTTACCGTCAGGACGTAAGTACCATATTTCTCCTCGTTTTCGTGCACTTGCGAGCCGTTGTGTAAGTTTATGTGCAAGTACTATAGGAAGAGGCATATATTCCGGAGTTTCATTAGATGCATATCCAAACATTAATCCTTGGTCACCTGCACCCTGTTCTTCATATAAACCAGTTCCTTCCGTTACTCCTTGGGAGATGTCGGGAGATTGTTCTGAAATTGCTACTAAAACACCACATGTTAATCCATCAAATCCAAATTCAGGTTTATTATATCCTATTTCAATAATGGTCTCACGAACAATTTTCTGAATATCAACATACGTTGTCGTGGTAACTTCGCCTGCAACAACAACGAATCCCGTCTTTGTAAGACATTCAATTGCTACCCGTGCATTTGGATCCTCTGTGTAAATTGCATCTAAAACTGAATCAGATATCTGGTCACACATCTTGTCTGGGTGTCCTTCTGTTACGCTTTCGCTTGTAAAAAAATATTTGTTTTGTGCCATTGTATATGTTAAACCTCGATTGTTTTTAATTATCTTTCTCTGGAATCTTTTCTGAAAATAAAATAATTTGTTATATAAAACCTCTTGACAACAATATTCTAATAGGAATATTTATAAACAAGCTATATTCTTTAAAGGGTATGATACAAGAATTAGATAAAATCAAGAGAATGCGAAAGAAGCATAATCTTAACCAGAAAGAACTTGCTAAGAAAGCTGGAGTGTCCCAGAGTTTAATTGCGAAGATTGAAGCTGGAACAATTGAACCTTCATTTAGTAAAGCACAACAGATATTTCACGCTTTAGAAGAGATGCGTGAGAAAAAAGAGCGTAAAGCGAACGAATTAATGAACAAAATTGTTGTTTTTGTAAAAAATAATGATACTGTAAAAGAAAGTGTAAAGATTATGAAAAAAAAAGGGATATCACAGATGCCTGTGTTGTGTAAAGGAAAAGTGTGTGGCCTCATTACGGAAGGAACAATAATTAAAGGTATAACCAATAATCCTGAAAAGATTAATATCATTAAAGTTAATGACATCATGGAAGATGCACCACCTATCATCTCAGTAAACACAGGTATAAAAACGGTGTTAGAATTGTTAAAAGATAATCCAGTCCTTTTGGTTGCAGAGAAAGGGGAGATACAAGGAATAATTTCAAAAAGTGATTTGTTAGAAAAGATTGAATGATTAGATTCGTTTTTTTACTCGTTTGTTGCCTGGAATGCAAGAATATCTTCAGTGCTTAATTTCCTTCCTTTTTTAAGTTTATCTTGCACTTCTGCTGTTCTTTCTTTTACTTTCATCTTAAAACTTTGAACATCGTCCTCTTTGAAAAGTTTTGATAATTCGTTGACACGTTGTAAGACTTGTTCAAGTTGTTTTTTTGTTTCTTCATACTGTGACTTTAATTGCACGTATGATTCTGTTATTGGTTTTTCTTCATCACGTAACAGTTTTATTTCTTTGTAAAGCGTTTGGACAGTTTCATGTTTCTCCTGTGACTGCTGAGCTTTCTGTTGAACTTGTTTATGTGCCTCCTGGGCTTGTCGACGGCGTTCAGAAAAATCTTCAGAGACAGTATTAATTTCTTTCCACATATCACTTAGTTCTTTTACTTTTGCATACGCAACTTTTATTTCTTTTAACTGTTTGCGCAACTGTTGTTCTTTAGAATAGGGCATAACTTCAGTCTCAAGTTTTTCTTCTATTTGAACAATGTCGCGTTTAAGTTTTTGGGGATTGTCCTGTACAACATTTTTATCAAGAAGAGCTTTCTTTTTCTGGTCAACCTCTTTTCTTGTTGACGACTTTTCCTGAACAGAAGTGTTAAGTTTGTCACGTGTTATTTTAAGTTTCTTTACCTCTTTTGTCATAGAATCACGTTCAGCTTTTGATTCTTTCACCTTAGAAGTTTTAGACTTAATTGTATCGCGTAAAGAACGTAACTTTTGGTATGCAGTTTCTTTTTCTCTGTTTTTGGATAATAATTGAGAACGAAGCACCGCTACTTCTTTCTTTTTATTCTTAAACTCTTCACGAAGTTCCTTCAAATCACCACCTGTTTCCATAAATATTCACGTATTGTTGAAATTGTAATATTTAAAAAAAGAAAAAAAAGGAAAAAGAAACACTTTTATCCGAATAGTGCACCTAAACCAGCAGCAGCCGATTCTTCCGCTTTCTTTTCGTCAGCAGCTTCTTTCTTCTTTTCTTCTTTTGTGTCTTTTGTTGTAGCATCTCCACTACCACTTACAGCAGCGACAGGAGCAACAAAAGCAGCTTTTTGTACAGCTTCGTCGATATTCACTCCCTCAAGTGCAGCGACTAATGCTTTAACACGTGCGTCGTCAACTGTGACACCGGCAGCGGTTAAAACACTTTTAACAGCATCTTCTGTAATCTTCTTTCCTGCTTTATGAAGCAGCATTGCAGCGTAAACGTATTCCATTTTTTTATTTCCTCCACATTGAATTCTTGTAAGTATTTTTTTACAGACCAGCCTCTTTCGTAACGGAAAGAGCGTGTTGTTCTGAACGTGATAAGATGTCCCCTTTTGTATCTTCAGTAAGGAATGCAGATTCAATCGAGATGGTTCGTGCATCCCGCCCTGCTTTTTGGACAAGTAATTCCATTGTGTCTTGTGTTGGATATGCTATTTCTATCGCAAGGTTCATTGCGAATCGAGCAGCATCCATAATACTTTGGATAAACTCTTTTTCGTCAATATGAAGTTGCTTTGCATCAAACACCAACCCATTTTCCCAAACAGCAACCAAATCTAACCCAACTTCCATTGGTTTAATGTCAAGCCGTTTTAACGTATCTGCTAATTTTTGGGTGATTGTTGCTCCTTCTTTTGCAACAATAGTGTCCTCAACAATGGCTAATTTTCCTTTTTCAACTTTTGTTTTAATACCAACACTTGCAAGCTCTGAAATAATTGGTCCTGGTGCAAAGTTTGTTGGACCTGCTTTGACAATAATCTCTTTCGGGGCTACTTGGCCAGCTTTTGCCGGTGCTTCTGACTTGTTCCTTTGAAGTGTCGCATACAAACTAAAAGGATTATCCTTACTGAACAATAATGCAGGCATACCTTTAACTCTTTCTATAAGCTTCTCAATGTCTGGATTATGTGATTCTTTAAGAGCAAGTGTAATAAGACGTTTCCGTGTCATTGAAAGAACTACACCTTTCTCTCGTAACATTGCACGCATTTTTTGTAATTGCTGTGCAGGAAGATTTTCAAAATTAACAATGGCAACTATAGGGTACTCTTTAATTTCACGTACAAGTTCTTGAACTAATTTTTTCTTATTGTCAGAGACCATTTTTATATGTTGACCGGTTTGCTCATTGTCAGTTTGAGATTAATGTTTTTAATGTTCTGCATTTCATTTGGAAGGTGTTTTATAACGGCACCGTAAATTGTAAGGATATTATCAATAATCTCACTTTCAGGCTGAGACTCTTTTCCCACCATACATTGAAGGTTCATTCCTTTCTTTGTCGTAAGATGGACAGACGAAGATAACTTTTTTTTCAGTTGTTCTAAGTTAGCACTTGGTGGAACAACACACCCAAGTTTAGGGTTTGGCATTTTACCTCGAACCCCAAGGCTCTTACCAAACGCCGCTGCCACTTTTGGCATTAACGTTGCTTGTGCAATGAAATAATCATATCCTTTTGCAAGCTTCTTTGCTTCTTTAATATCTTTATACTTTACAAAATCTACTTCTTTAATTGTAATATCACAATGTTGGTCTGCTTGATCGGCTAACTGTTGATCAACAAATGCTGCAACTTTGATAGGTTTGCTCAAAGGATAATGTAACGTCACGAAAAAATCTAACGGACTTTTCTTTACTTCAAAATTCTTTAAGTTAATAATTAAGTCGTATGATTGTGAGAATTTCTTCTTAGGAAGTTGTTTGAGTTCGTGTAATGCTTTTTGAATTTGTTCTTTATCCATTTTCCCTCCTACCTGTCAATGTAAATCGTATGTGATTTATGGCTTTTACCGGTAGTGATAACGGTTAACAACCTTGGATTGTGGGTTATTTATAAAGATTTTGGTATTATTAATAATTAACCGTGAAGATTAGCAAAATATCTTCTCCTATGAGTCATTGAACCTCTATCTCTATCACTTTTTGTAGTAGAACGACTTCGTTGTCTTAATCTTGGATCAACTAGAGCCAAGTTTTCATATGGTCGATTTGTCGGAGTTGGAATATATCTTCTTTCTGGTTGATGTACAAAACCAGGCACTTGATCATCACGCAGTGCAATGACGTCCAATACGATAACATCAATACTTGTTGGGATAGTTCCACCTTTTCTCTCTTGAAATGTCCTTTCCTCTACGTGCAATGGCGCAACATACGGAACTTCACATACCATTTGATTCATATCATAACTCACAATAACCATATTTTTTCACCTACTGAATCTTAATTTTACAGGAAAAAAATGTGTACTATATATAAGCTTTATGACACACTTCATCCAAAAATCTTCTTAAAGAAACTCTTACTTGGCTTTTCCTCTTTAAGCTGTTTAATCAACTCTTTCTGTTTCTTGCTTACTTTTTGCGGGACAGTTACTTTAACCTTCACCATCTGATCGCCATGACTGTGATGTAACGACGGAAGACCTTTATTCTTCATCCTGAATATGGTCTCTGATTCCGTACCGGCAGGTATTTTTAACATTGCGTTTCCTGATATTGTTGGAATGTCAATATCATCTCCAAGGGTCGCCTGTGTAAAACTAATGGGGACAGTAATATGAATGTCATTATCCTTTCGAATAAAGTATTTGTGTGGCATAACATGAATTTCAACATATAAATCGCCCGACGGGCCGTTATGTGGACCTACCTCTCCTTCTCCCCGAACACGAAGACGCATACCATCATCAACACCTGCCGGAATCGTAACTTCAATTTTCTTTTGTTTTCGTACAAGGCCTTCACCACCACACGATTTACACGAGTCTTGAGGTAATTCGCCTTTACTATGACAGTAAGGACACGGACTTGTTTGTTGAAAGAGGCCAAAAGGTGTCCTTTGTGTCCGTTTCATGTACCCGGAACCGTTACAGTGATGGCACGATTCAAATGTATGTGCTCCTTTTCCTTGACACTCCTGACAATGTTCAAGCTTGTTTAATGGAATTGTTTTTGTTGTACCATTCGCTACATCTTCCAAACTAATCTCTGTTTCGTATAAAAAGTCTGAACCTCTTTGTGCGTGCGAACTTCTTTGTCTGGTTCCACCACCAAACAGGCTGTCAAACACATCATCAAAATCGCCAAAAGAACCTGAACGAAAATGTGACATGATATCTGAAAAATCAAATCCTTGTGATGCTTGACCGCCCTGGAACACATTGCTTCCGAACTGATCATACTGCTGTCGTTTCTTTTCATCTCCAAGAACAGATGCCGCCTCACTTATTTCTTTAAACTTTTCTTCATACTCTTTCTTTTTATCATCGGGAGCCCTATCAGGATGATATTTCATGGCAAGTTTTTTGTACGCTTTTTTAATCTCCTCTTTACTTGCACCTTTTTCTACTCCCAATAGTTTGTAATATTCTTTATCCGCCATTTTAGTTGTTTACCTCTAAAATGATGCTCAAAGATTGTTTAATTTTTGTATGTGCCATTGTGTAGTTCCTCTTTAAGTTGGTCTGGTGTGAATGATAAATGTGAAAATAATCTTTTTTCCTCTCGTGTTATTATACTTATTCTTTTTTTCCAATACTCCTGATCTCGTGAATATCGTACTTGTAAATCTGCCATCCGCTTTTGTAAAGAAATAACACTATTATCTTTTGTACGCCAATCAGCGTAATGTGCAACACTTTCTTCAACAGTCTTATTCTCTTTTAAGAAATCGCTTGAGTGGAGTGATGCGATTGCCAGTTCTGGATATTTGTCTTTCAAAAAGTGGTAAAGAGCAGTTGATTCGTGCATGTTAGGATATTCCTGCCTAAGATGTTTCCACATAGCAATTTCTTCTTCTGAATATTCATATGGATAAAACTTAGTTGGAACGAGATTGTCTATAACAACAACTTTAAACAAATCGTGGAGTAACGATATTCTATCAACAAGTTCAATGTTTATTGAAACACCATTTTCTTTCAGCTTTTCTGCGAGAAATACTGCTAGTTTACGAACACTCAGACAATGCTCTCTAATGTTTAAAGGAACTCTAAATGTATTGAATAGTTCAAGACATTCCTGTTCCGTTGGAAGCTTCATAGTTTCTGAATGTTTTTTATTCTCTTTTCCAATCTTTCTAACAATACCAGTATTTGCATCTACTTCAACTAAGTCACCATCTTTAAAAACTTTAGTAGCAACTTCTGTACCGACGATACAAGGAATGCCGAATTCACGAGAAATAATTGCTGCATGAGATAACATTCCTCCTTCTTCTGTTACAATTGCCCCTGATTTTTCTGCAATATCAATAACATTTGGTTGTGTCATTTGAGTAACAAGAATATCTCCTTTCTGAAATGAACGACGGAATTCTCGTAATTGTTCAATGTTGTTTGATTCTAGTATTCGTACGACTCCAACAACTTTCCCTTTATTAGCTACAGTTCCTTTGATTTCATTACCTTCTTGCGATTCGTATAATTCAATTAATTCTTGTTTCGCGAGATTCTCGGCCTCATCACCCGAAACGTACGTTGCGTTTCCATTTTTCCATAATCCAACAAAATATTTCTTTCGAGCAGTTTTTTCTTCATCAGATAACTTGACACCGTTCTTTAATAGTTCACCAATCTCTTCAATAAGATAATATTTTTGAATATCAAAAACTAATTCACCAGTTCTTTTGGCAATCTCGTTAAAGAGAGAAATTAGATAAAAGTCAGTTCCCGCCCAACACGACTTTACTTTCATTCGCGCAACAGCAAGTTTTTGCATTAGTGAAACTAATTTAGACATTTCTGGATGTTTTGTAAGAATTTCTTTTTGTTGTTTCTTAAGATTCTCTTTCTCATGAGAGAAATCTTTGATTTTTAAGTGCATCTTGTCGTTATTATATTTCTGCGTTAATGTATCAATTACATCTTCATAAGAAAAATGACATGCAACGATCCAAGGATGTTTCTCTACATGCCTAAAAAGATTTTCTTTGGAAAATTTATATTTTATGAGTTCTTGCCAATCAACAAGTTCTTTATTTGCTTCATCAAGTTCTGGAGAAACTAAAATAATAGATTTTTCCTCATCAGAAAATGTTTCTTGGATTTTGTTCATAAGAACATGAATCCCATTTACTTGTGTCGCTCTAAAATAACTTATAGCGTCTGTCCAGTTGGTTGTTCCTTTAACTAATAGATCGAACAGTTCAATATCAGAAATTTTCTCAACTTTGGTGTTCTTAATACAATTAAACAAATTCCAGCAGTTTGTACATTCTTTGTCAACACCATTAAAAAAATCTTGTACAAATTCGTCATTAAGAAAATTCTTACCTTTTTCAATATCATCCTGTAAATCATCGTTTGAATGGTAACATGAAATAGTATTGTTTTTTGATACAACAAGAATATTATTAATTCTGTTCCATATAATGTCTCGCTTATTCTTAAGACCATTTATGTTCATTTGAATAGTGAAATGAGTTTGATAATTACTCCAAACAAAAGTGTATGGAGATTTTTTTACATCCCCGATTCTTTTCTCTGCATCAACTTCAACTCTGTTTTCATCTTTCAATTTTCTTATTCTCCAGATAAGAATCTGTCAATTGCACGAGGTACATCTTCTCGCAGAGCTGCTATCGTTTCTCGATATTCAATTTCGTCCTTACCAAAAGCGTTAGGCGTTTCAGCAGAAGGATCATCCCTAGCGTACGCACTTAATACAGAAACTAAAACAGGACTTGCGCCATCTTTCATAAATATTTGACCAATGTCCGGTTGTTTTCGTGCAAGAGTATACCCTGCCGCCCGATGTATTTGTGCAACTTGATCATTATTTCGTCCTGCCATACTCAATACAGCAACAACATCGGGTTTTGCAACTGTTTGATCTTGACCTTTTTTAAGACGGTCAAATAAGCCAAGTTCTTGTAATACTTGAGCTCGATATTCATGTTCATCACGACTAAATCTTTGAGCAGCTTGTGAATAAAGATCTTTTATTTCTGCTTCATCATCACCCTGAATTGCAGCAAGAACTCTGTCTACATCATTTGAAGAAAAAATGTCTCCACGATCATACGCCATGTTTATTGTACGCACCATGAATGAGGTAGAGGCTATACCTGCTTTTATTTCATCAACCGATGTTCCACTTGAAATAGCTACATATTCACTTAATCGATCTAACTCTCTCAAATGTTCATTTCCAAAAATCTCACTTGGTTTTGACCGTCCTTGATTTGCAGTACACGCAAAATTAAATTTTTTAACCATTTTACTTATCCTCCTTCTTCTCCTCAAACTCTGCATCAACGACTTTCTCGCCGTTTTCTCCTTTCTCATTTTTAGGAGCTTCAGCTTGTTGTTTCGCAGCAGCGTCAGCGTACACTTTCTGGCCGATTTCCTGGACAACTTTGTTCAGTTCATCAATCTTTTTGTTAATCTCATCAGGATTGCCAGATTTTCGTGCATCTTCAACAGCGTTGATACTATTTTCAATCTTCTTTTTCGTTCCAGCATCAATCTTATCTTTAAACTCTTCCAACACGTTCTTCGTCTGGAAGATAACCGCATCGGCATTATTTTCGGCGTCAATCTTTGCCTTTTTCTTTTCATCTTCTGCTGCGTACTTTTTTGCGTCCTCTTTCATCCGTTCAACATCATCCTTGTTCAGATTACTTGAACCAGTAATTTTAATTTTCTGTTCTTTACCAGTCCCTTTATCCTGTGCAGATACATGCAAGATACCGTTCGCGTCAATGTCAAACGTTACTTCAATCTGTGGTACGCCACGTGGTGCAGGAGGTATTCCCATAAGATCAAACTGGCCAAGATGTTTATTATCAGCAAACATTGGTCGTTCTCCCTGAGCAACTCGTATCGTTACTGCTGTTTGATTATCTGCAGCAGTACTGAAAACTTGCGACTTTTTTGTTGGAATCGTGGTATTCCTTTCAATTAACTGTGTAAAGACGCCGCCAAGTGTTTCAATACCAAGCGATAATGGTGTTACGTCCAACAATAAAATGTCTTTAACGTCTCCTGCAATAATTCCTGCCTGGATTGCTGCTCCAAGAGCAACAGCTTCGTCAGGATTAACAGATTTATCGCCGTCTTTTCCAACAATACGTTTCACTAATTCTTGTACTGCAGGTATCCGTGTTGAACCACCAACAAAGATTACTTTATGAATTTTGTCAACAGTTAAACCTGCATCTTTAAGAGACGTTTTTACTGGTCCTTCCAGTCGTTTAAGAACATCGGCAATCAATTCCTCAAACTTTGCTCTTGTTAAATCTTCATTGATATGTTTAGGCCCATTCTGGTCAGCAGTAATGAATGGTATACTAATTTCAACTTTTGTTTTTGAAGAGAGTTCAATCTTTGCTTTTTCAGCAGATTCTTTTAACCGTTGCATTGCAGTTGGATCATTCTGTAAATTGATGCCTGTTGATTTCTTAAAATTGCTCGCAAGGTAATTAATGATAAGGTCATCAATATCATCGCCGCCTAACATATTATCTCCCGATGTTGATTTAACTTCAAATATACCCTCACCAAGTTCTAACACTGAAACATCAAATGTTCCACCACCAAAATCAAACACAAGGACAGTCTGATTAACATCAACTTTATCTAACCCGTATGCAAGTGCTGCAGCTGTTGGTTCGTTTACTATTCGAAGAACGTTCAGTCCAGCAATTTCTCCCGCATTCTTTGTTGCTTGCCGTTGTGCATCATTAAAATATGCCGGTACAGTAACAACAGCATTCTTAACTGGCTGGCCAAGGTACGCCTCTGCATCATTTTTCATTTTCTGAAGGATCATTGCAGATATTTGTTCGGGAGTGTATTCTTTTCCGCCAATTTCAATCTTTTCATTCGTTCCCATTTTACGTTTAATCGAACGAACAGTGTGTGAAGGATCAACAATTGCCTGGTTTCGTGCTACCTGACCGACGATAACTTCATCACCTTTAATATGAACAATACTGGGGGTTGTTCGAGTACCCTCTGCATTAGATATTATTGTTGGCTTTCCTGCTTCCATGATTGCCATTGCGGAGAAAGTTGTTCCTAAATCAATTCCTATTGTTGCTCCCGTAACATTTTTGTTTGCCATTTTTATATGCCTCCATAATAGGTATTTTTATTTTCTATTGTTCTTTTTTTCCAGCACTGATTGTAACTTTCGCATGCCGGATAACGTGTCCGTGTAACATAAACCCTTTCTGAAACTCTTCTACAATTGTGTTTTCTGGTGTTTCAGATTCAACTTTCATTAACGCTTCATGAAAGTAAGGATCAAACAGTTCATTGGTAGTCTTGATTGTTTCAATACCATTATCCGCTAACAATGTTTTTAATTGAGCATAAATGAGTTCTATCCCCTGAACAAATTCATCTTTCGCGTCACATTTATTTTTTAACGCAAGTTCAAGGTTATCGATGATAGGAAGGAACTGTTCAATAATCTGCTTAGACGCCATTTGTTCCATTTCAATAACACGTTTTTCTGTTTGTTTGCGATAATTTTCAAATTGTGCTTGTGTTCGTTGGAGAAGTTCTCTCATTTCTCCCATTGGATCATTTTCGGGTTGTATTGGGACTGACCCTTTAACCGGTGCATTTACTGCCGCTTTTTGTTTTTTGTCTGCCATAGTGTAATCATGTTGACTTAAAGTCAACCACAACTATCTGAAACGTAACTTATATATAAATGTTTTGGGAAAAGTTTAAGAATATCTACAACATCACGCCAGTATGGCCAATAAAATAACCATTGTCAGAATTAGAAGAACGCCCCATGAAAATATTAATCAGGAATTGCAATGGTTAGGAAACTCTTTAGGACTTTTTAACCTTCGTGATAAAGACAGCAGTTGTTTTCGAGTGTTCATTACCCTCGTACGAAAAGCGAAACGGAACGAAACAATTTCTTCAGACGATATTGCAGAAAAATTACATTTAAGCAGAGGAACAGCCGTGCATCACCTTACACGACTGATAGATTCTGGTCTTGTCGTGAGGGAGAAAAGTGGATATTTGCTACGAGAAAATAATCTTTTGCGAATCGTACATGACATACAGCAAGATGTTTCATCTATCCTTAATGAACTAGAAGATGTGGCAAAAGAAATCGATGAAAGATTGGGATGAGATATCGTTCCCAAATATTTTTATACAACTGCCCCATTCTTAACATTATGCACGTCAACGAATTTCTATTATTATGTACACGAAAAGAATACCCGCAGGAAAAGATACTTCTTTTTCAGAAGGCTATTAACATTGCACGTGCAGTACTTTCGGACAAGAAACGCATTGCAGGAGATTCGTTCTTTGACCATAATATGCGCGTCGCAACAATCCTTGCACAGAGCAACTCTGAAGCAGAATCAGTCATGGCAGGTATTCTGCAGGGAATACTTCCCCACATGAAAAAAGAAGAGTTAAAGATTCTGTTCGGAACAGAAATTGTTCGTTTACTGGAAGAAGTAGATGAACTTAAAGAAATAAAAAGTAGGAATCTTCAACTAAGTGCAGATTCATTACGTAAAATAATCATCACAACTGTCCAAGACACAAGATCCATTTTTGTAAAATTTGCAAACAAACTTGACAATATGAGAAGCATTGACGTTCTCCCCCCGTTAGAACAGAAAAAGATTGCACAAGATGTGTTAGATGTATATGCGCCGTTAGCGTACCGCCTAGGAGCAGAAAGAATACGGACACAACTTGAAGACATTGCATTCAAGACACTTAACCCACGAAAATCAGAAGAGATAATGACGTACTTCGAAGAGTCACGTGAACAACAGGAGAGAAGTATTGATGAAGCAATTGCACTCATACGAAAAACATGTGCTGGAAAGGTTGAAATACAGACAATAAAAGGGAGACCAAAGCATGTATATAGTATTTATAAAAAGATGCAAGAAAAGAAAATCGGAATCGATCAATTGTTTGATCTTCTCGGTCTTCGCGTTATTGTTCCCGAGGTAAAGGATTGTTATACACTCTTGGGGATATTGCACGAGGCATTTGAACCAATTCCTGGACGTTTAAAAGATTACATTGCAACGCCAAAACCTAACTTTTACCAATCAATCCATACAGGAGTTATACTTCCTAACGGAAAAGTTGCAGAAGTACAAATACGGACCCCAGATATGGAAGAGTTTTCTGAAGAAGGATTAGCAGCACATTGGAAATATAAAAAATTAAACTCAGATGAATTGTTTGAACGGCGTGTCGCATGGTTAAAGAATGTTTTAGAAATGCAGAAGAACCTCGAAAATAAAGAGTTCTTGCAAACAATAAAAGTAGATTTGTTTGGCGATAAGATATATTGTTACACACCAAAAGGAGACGTGAAAGAACTTCCTAAAGGAGCAACGGTACTTGATTTTGCGTACCTTGTCCACGAACATATTGGTAACCAAACAGTCGGTGCCCGCGTTAATGGAACGTTTGTCCCTATAAAACATAAACTTATTTCAGGCGATGTTGTTGAAATTGTAACAAACAAAAATCAACGGCCTCGAAGGGGCTGGATAAAAATAGTTTTATCGTCAAAAGCACGGCAAAGAATTCGTAAATCATTAAAGACATATGATAAACTTCCTGCATTGTATTTTAGAAGAATAAAACCTGCTTCAACGGAAGAAGAGGGAGTATTAGTTCATTCTGACGATTTCCCAAAAGCCACATGTGTTTTAGCAAAATGTTGTATGGCAATTCCGGATCAAGATATCGTTGGTATAATCACAAAACGAAAGATTATCTCGGTACACACAAGAGAGTGCAAAGCTGCATTGAAAGAAGAACATCGGTGGGTTCCAGTTCAATGGAAGGAAACGTTTAATCAGAGGATTAGATTTTATGTAAAGGCAACAGAACGAAGCGGCCTTTTAGCAGACTTGTTACATACAATTGTCAATGCACGGTTTGAAGTAAAAGAAGCGAAAGCAAAAATGATTGGAGAGAATGTTGTAGAATGTTCATTTTCTGTTATTCCGCGAGATTTGAATCATCTTAAAGAGTTAATACTTCGTGTTGGTAAAGTAAAGGGGTTTAAAAGAATTATTTTTGAATGAGTTAATCTATCAATAAGACTAACTATTTAAAACATGAACTTTATCATATCAACCATTCTGCTACTGTATCCCCACTCATTATCATACCATGCTAAAATCTTAACCATTCTACCATCAACTTTCGTTAATTTGGAGTCAAAGATGGCAGAATATGGATTGCCAATAATATCGGTACTTACCAATTCTTCCTCAGAATATTGAATTATTCCTTTCATTGATTTTGTACTTGCATTTTTGAATATTTTGTTAACCTCTTCCACAGACGTATTCTTTTTGACAATACACGTAAAGTCAACAATTGATCCATCCTGAGTAGGAACGCGCATAGCCATTCCGTCAATGTGACTTTTAAGCGCAGGTATAACCCGTGTAACGGCAACTGCTGCTCCCGTTTCTGTAGGGATAATATTGTTCAAGATTGAACGAGCTTCACGCAAATCTTTATGAGGAGCGTCAAGGATTCGTTGTGTGTTCGTTACAGAATGAACTGTCGTCATAAACCCTCTTTCGATACCTAACGCATCATGTAAAACTTTAACAATTGGAGATAAGCACGTTGTGGTGCAAGAACCTTTACTGACAATATGATCTTTACTCTTGTTGTAGATCTCTAGATTAACCCCTTTAATCAATGTTTTAATTTTTCCAGTATCGTCATTTTTACAGTTAGCAGAAAGTAATACTTTTGTAGCGCCTGCCTGCAAATGTTTTTTGGCATCATCATATGCTCGGAAAAGTCCTGTAGATTCAACCACCACATCAACGTTATATTTTTTCCATGGTAAACAAGTAGGATCTTTCTCAGCAAAAACGTGTACTTTCTTGTTTCCAATTATAAGAGAATTTTTTGTGTACGTTACTCTTTCTAAAAGTGGTCCGTGAACAGAATCGTACTGCAATAAATGAGCAAGATTTTTTGTGTCCGTTAAGTCGTTGATAGCAACAAAGTTAATCTTTTTATCTTTATATCCAGCACGAAACACCATCCTCCCAATTCTTCCAAAACCGTTAATTGCAACGTTGATCATACGTATACACCTCTTTACCATATTTGAGAAAGATTTGAGTGTTTATATAGGTTTTGGCAAAAGTTTTATATTAGTATTTAGATTTAATATACTAATGGCAATACGAGAAGCACAGAAACAAGATTATGAACAATTGGTTGAATTATTAAAGTCATTTTTCTCAACGCACAACATATTCCAGAAAGAAAAAAAAGATATCATTACATATATTACGACACAGAAAGAGACAGTTCTTGTTAATGATCAAGAAAACAAAATAGTGGGGACAGTATTTCTTGTAGTAGAAAAAGATGAAGGAACCCATACGCGGTGGAAATTCCGACATTTTGCATTTAATGATAAAGATAATGGAAAAGAATTGTTGACAGAAGCAGAAAGAAGAGTACGGGCTCATTCAGATACTGCAAAGGTTGAATTGACAATAGCAGAAAATGAAAAAAGTATGAATTTCTTGAAAGAACAAGGTTATAAAGAAGAAGGTGCTTTACATAATCATTATAGATGGGGCGAAACGTGTTTCGTGGTAGGTAAAAGTTTTTCCTAAACATATTTAAAACAAGAACATATTCTGAGTACATGTCAAAACTAACAGCAATACCATCAACAGTACACATTGAATTTAAATCAGCGTTCATAGAACGATATGCACAATTAACAAACTGGGACGAATTTAAAAAATATTCATTATCATTTTTACGGCGAAGTATACGAATAAATACGCTTATAACAACCGTTAAGGAAACAACAACATCCATTAAAGCAAAAGGGTGGATCTTGGAACAAGTACCGTGGTGTAAAGAAGGGTTTTGGATATCTCATCCGGATAGGAAAGATGTTGGTAATTTGTTAGAACATCATCTTGGAAAGATATATGTGCAGGAAGCAGCGTCAATGATTCCCCCAGTTGTGTTACGGCCACAACCAGGTGATATTGTGTTAGATATGTGCGCTTCGCCCGGAAGCAAGACTACGCAAATGGCAGCCATGATGAACAATAAAGGAATTCTTATTGCAAATGATTACAAAGGACAACGACTACAATCGTTGGGTATTAATGTTCAACGTAGTGGAGTAACAAATACAATAATTACATTAATGCACGGGAAACGGTTTTATGAATTTCAATTTGATAAGATTTTAGTTGATGCTCCCTGTTCCGGCACAGGAACTATTCGTAAAAGTTTGAAAACTATTACTATCTGGAACGCAGGTATGATTACTAAATTGGCAAAACAACAGGTTGAACTGCTTGTCAATGCATTCAATAACTTAAAGCCTGGTGGTGAATTGGTATATTCCACGTGTTCCGTTGAACCAGAAGAGAACGAAGGCGTTATCCATACATTATTGGAACGGTTTGATACCGCAGAAGTTGTTCAGGTTATGTTAGAAGGGTTGAACACATCAAAACCTATCACTGGATTTAAGAAAGTAACATATAATAAACAAGTGCAGAAATGTGTGCGTATCTGGCCACAGGATAATGATACGGAAGGTTTTTTCGTGTGTAAGATACGAAAAATACCGCCGAACGAATGAAATGAGTGACAAAGGTTTCTTTGTTTGTAAGATTTAAAAAAAATAATACATTCTCCACTAACTAAATCTTTTAAAAGCTGACGTTCTTCAAAAAAACATGTTTGGCCTTCCTAAAACAATCACGAGCACAGTAGAAAAACAAAGCTCAAAATTTTATAAAATACTGAAAAGTTCGCTCAAGCCAAAAAATGAACATATTCTTATCGTGAGCGATTATGGAACCAAAACTAATACGCTTGCGCCAATGTTAGGGTATGGATATTATTATGCTGCAAAGCAGAAAGGGTTTGATGTAACGTTATTGTTCCAAGATATTAAAAAGGGATTTATGTTTGCAGATGATCACATAGTAAAAGCAATACAAAATATTGAAATGAATAATATTATTATTGTTGCTGTATCAAATAAGATTGGCCGGTTTGGTAATGAAAAGAGTTTCAGGACTTTCTGTACAGAAAGAGGACATAGGTTCCTTTCTGCAACAAGTTTGGGGGATGTTAACGAAACCTACTTTGACATTTTCATGGAAACAATGAATGTTCCTCATTCGAAAATGAAAAAGAGAGCATTGAAAATCAAAAAAATGTGGGACAAAGCAAAGGAAATTAGGGTAAAAACGGAGGCGGGAACGGACGTCACGTTTGATGTTGAAGGAATGCATGCAATTATCAATACTGGAGAATATCATGAACGTGGAAGTGGCGGAAACATGCCTGCAGGAGAAGTGTACATTCCACCAAAAGGATATTATGGTGTTAATGGAAAAGTTGTTGTTGACGGAAGTATGAGGACAGAAGATGGTGCAATCCTCCTTAAAGAACCGCTCATTCTGCATATAGAAAAAGGACGAGTCGTACGTATTGAAGGTGCAAACGCACATTTGTTAGAACAAACATTTCAAAAACATGAAGATAGAGCAAAATATCCGTACAGGGTTCGGCACGTTGCAGAGTTAGGTGTTGGAATAAATCCTAGTGCGGTTTTAATAGGTTCGTTAATATTAGACGAGAAAGTGTATGGAACAGGCCATATTGCGATGGGAAGTAATTATTGGTTTGGTGGCGAAATAAAAACGATTTATCATGGTGACCAAGTGTTTAAGAAACCAACATTTTATGTTGATGGCCAAAGGATGGAATATTAACGTTCTATAACCTTTTCTGTCTCAACATCGACAATCTTTGAAGGTCGACCTTTTTTCTTTCCTTCGTAAATCATAAATTCAATGTTTCTTTCAATATCTTTATTAAGATCGTCAACAGATGTCATAAACGGTTCTCCACGTTTATTTGCAGACGTTGTAATGAGCGGAACACCACACTTTTGTATAGTCTCCATAAACCAATGGTCGATGAATCTAATACCAATTGTTTTTGATTTTGGAGCTACATTTTCTGCAACTGCATGTTTATTTTTAAGTTGAAGAATTAAAGTAAATGGTCCGGGTAATTTTTGTAACCACATTTCTGTTTTTTTTGTTATAACACAATTGTCACGAATCCAATCTACCGATGGAACGATAACAGAAAGTGGTGTAGCAGATAGTCTTTTAATTTTTCGGATTTTTGCAACTGCATGGTCATCTTCCGCATTACATCCTAAACCATAAATTGTATCTGTGGGATAAATAAACAGTGTACCTTTTTGTATCTTATCAACTATCTCTCTGCGACGTACATACAACTCTGTCTTTGTCAACATTTCCATACATATAAGAATGTCAGTACAAGTTTATATATTTTATTCCTGTAAAAAAAGAAAAAACTGGCCCGAAGGCCAGAAGGTGTCTTCCAGAGGTTGGTTGGCTGGTTGTATTAGTGAACATGAAAATCGTCAATGAACATCTGTCTATCTTTAAGGACACAGTACCATTCATACTCGTTGTTTTGATATTTTGTCAGTAAATCAAGGATTCTTGTTTTGAGGTTCATTGGAGCCACCCACCACTTAACTGATAATCAAACGAGTCTTCTTTGTGCATTAAAGACTGTTGTGTTAACATTCTTACTTGCTCCTCAAATAATTTTTGTATTGTTCTTGTTGTAAGATCAATCATACAAATCACCTCTCTTTAGATATCTTCATAGTTGAGGTGATTTATATAGTCTATCCGTGGTTGTCCAGTGGGGTGTGGGTTTATATACGACCCTTTGAAAGTGTGAAATTTTTAGGAATTACGTGGTATCACACTGGACAAAACATTTAAATATCTCTAGAAAGTCTTTTGATGAGAGGTGGTTGCAAGTGCCTGATGCCATACAAGAACATTTTGAAAAACGGACAACAAGGTACATTGATGAACAATTGCAACGTATAGATTCACAACAACCCGTAGAACAAGAAGATTTTCCAGCACCCCAACAAACAAGACGAAAGGAAGCACAACGGCAACAATCTTTATCGCACGAAGAGAAGTTTCATTCTGAATTTTCATTCATTTCGTTAATATTAGGCATAGTTGGACTAATTCTTCCGCTCTTTAGTACATTAGCAATCATATTTGGTATTGGTGGTTTAATGCAAACACAGAGAGAACATATGAAAGGTAAATGGATGGCAGTTCTGGGCATAAGTTTAGGTTTTGTTGGAATAGCAATCATTATCATTGCCATTATTTTTGGTGTAGGATTCTTAGAAAATTATTTGCTTAAATTTGGGAGCATAGAAACGTTAGTTGGCGCAGCAAGTGCGTATGTAAATTAATACTTTTTATTTTAGAATATCTGTAATTACTTTTTCTGTTCTTTTTCTTCTTTGAGCTTCTACGTCGTGAAGAACATATCGTAAAGATAATCCACCCGTTTCAAGATTAAAATCTTCATACGTCTCCACTCTAACTGAAGGGTCTACTTGCCATGGTGCAAGAGATGTATCATTAACGCGTACAAGAGAAAAAGGCATACCATTTTTTAACGTTCCTTCTCCAAGATATTCATCTTTCGGTTTTCCTCGAACATACTCCTTTGCGCTTGGTCCAACAACAAGAACATGAAGATCTTCTTCATCAACAACAATAAGTTCTATTGATTTCTGTTTTGGTGTTTCTCGCACAGGTTCCCTAATCTGTGTAGGTCTTACTTCTTTTGTTATCGCGCTTCTTTCACCAGCCCCACCGTATCTTCCTGTACTCCTTTGTTCATCTCTTCGATAAGCTGCGGAGGTTGGAGTAGTTAGAATAACTTTTTGTTGTCCAGTTATTCTTTCTGTGGGTCGAGGAGGATATGGTTCTGAAAGAGCCCTTACATTATGTGGGAGTTCCACTGTTGGATTCATTGAAGAAGCATAGCCTTTGTTTGGTGCCTCGGCTTTTGGTAAAAGATTTGCTGTTGTTCCTTTACGCGTTTCTCCAACTTTTTTGAATAAGAAAGCTTTTGTTTTTTCTTCCACATCTCCACCCATACCCAACCACGTTAAATGTACGCCCTCATCAAAATATAATTCATCATACATTTCTACTCTCGAATCATTTACAGGAATTCTTGTTCTTTGCATGATTCCTGATTCTCTTTTAGGATTAACAAATTTGATATATTCGGTACCATCATCTAAATAATGAACATCGCGTTGTGTGAATCCAGTTACATAAGGAACTATGTTTCTCCCAACAACAACTGTTCTACCAAAAAAACAATCGTGAACGATAAGTTCAATACCAGGCGCTACTCTTGCCAGAGAAGTCTCGTCTCTTCGTGATGTCGTAAATCCATTATGATATGGTGTTTGATGATCTTGAGTTTCTGGACGTGCTGGAGAGGCATAATCTGGTTTTGGTGGCGCTTCAACAGTTAGTGGTAATGGTTTTGCAACAGCAACACCCCCTTCAACATATCCAACAAGAGGAGAATTTGGACCTTTTGGTTTAGGACTTCCCTGTGCACCAAGAGTTGCATACTTCTGTTTTTTCGCTCGTTTAGCAGAAAATCTTTCAGCACGTTCTTGTGCTTCTCGAAGCTTTTTAGATTTCTTACTCATAAAACTATCAAGAAAATTACTCACTTATAAAGTTTACTAAACTAGAGTAGTATCAAACAAGTACAGCATTTGCTGTTCCAGTTTGACCTGGCCGAGACGTAATTCTTGCTCTCCCCAGTTTGGTTTCAACAACTGCACCTTTTGTCAGAATGTTACGACGAACCAAGTTTGGATTTGCAGAGTTTTCAACTACATTAACTAATTCTGTCTTTTGGGTTTTTCCTTGAGCATTAGTCACATTAACCTTGTTCGTACCAAGAAGAACTCGTTTACTGTTACCGCCAAGGGTACGCTTCACTCGAGATTTATGCTCAGTATCAATCTTTGCATTTGCAGGATACCCTGAAAGTTCATACTTCTTTTTAGCTCTGTACGCGTGGTATCGTCCACCAGACGCTTTCCGTTGTGACCGTACTTGTGATCGTGCCATTGTTATACTCTATTTTTACGTGTGGTTTTTAAAGGTTTCTATAGTTTCTTTTTCTTTCCATTAAATATTTGTTCTTTTAATCTCTTTTGCCCGCTCCAATCCAACGCATGTTCGAGCACTTCTTCAATTCGTGTGACGGGAATTATTGTTACTTTAGACATTTTTTCTTTCTCAATAACAATGTCCTGAAGGTTTGATTTAGGAACGATAACAGTCTTAATGCCCGTGTCAATTGCAGCTTCAACTTTTGACGAAACACCACCAACGGGCAGAACTTCACCACGAACTGATAAAGAACCTGTCATTGCAACTGATTGTTTTACAGGAACTCCTTTCAACGCTGAGATGATAGCTGTCGCAACAGCAATAGACGCTGAATCACCCTCAACACCTTCGTACGTCTGCAAGAATTGTACAAAGATGTCACGTGTTTCTTTAATATCTTCCCCGAAATATTTCATGATAATCGCTGAAACGTTTTTCACTGCTTCTTTTGCTATCTCGCCTAATTTACCTGTAGCAATAATTTCTGACTTTTTCCCGCCGAACGTTACTTCTGCTTCAATAGGTAACAAAATTCCTGAATATGCAGAACCTGAACCGATAACTGCAAGGCCGTTTACCCGTCCGACAAGTTTTCCCATTGTCATAATAACTTCATACTCTTTCTTCCGTTCAATATGTTTATCAGCAATTTGTTGTTCAAGTGGTCGTGCAATTTTCTTTGCTTCACGAATGTGTACATTTGTAACAAATTCAGACTTTTGTTCACGAGCTAAATCACCCGCTGCTCGTACAAGACCACCAAGTCCACGTAAGTGTAACGTTAAACGTTCCTTTCTGTTTGCACGTCGTCGCGCTTCTTCAATGATAGCGTTAATCCCAGTTATGTCAAAATGTGGAATCTTTCCCTTTTCCTTTTTCACTTCTTGTGCTACGAACCGTGCAATCTTTAACCTGTTTTCTTTTGTATCAAGCATCGTTTCATTCATATACACTTCATACCCATATCCCCTAATACGTGACCGAAGTGCAGGATGCATATTTTTTATCGTCTCCAAGTTTCCTGCCGCAATTAAAATAAAGTCGCAAGGAACAGGGTCTGTTCGCACCATTGCACCTGCTGACCGTTCAGATTGACCTGTGATTGGAAACTTTTTTTCCTGTAACGCAGATAATAATTCTTGTTGTGTTCTCGGATGAAGCGTTGCAATTTCGTCAATGAAAAGGACACCCCTATTTGCTTTATGGATCATTCCGCCGACGACACGTTGATTTGCAGGCGTTCCTAAACCACCACTTTGGAACGGATCGTGAAGTACGTCTCCTAACAACGCACCAGCATGCGCACCCGTGGCGTCAAAAAAGTTTGCCTGTTTCTTTCCAAAATTGTCAACGATAAGTTTTGGCGCAATCGTTCCGCCAGTCTTAAACATTCGCGGGCCCATGCTCATCATGATAGCAAACGCTGCAAGGAATAACATTCCTCCAAGGAAAAATGCAGTAAACATCAAATCGGAATTATAATGTTGCCTTATCCACCAGGGTGCAATAAATGTTATAATAGCAACAATAAACAATAAGAAATTATTATTTTTAAACATCTTTTTACCATCTAATTGGCTTTTTTTAACTTCATCCCTTCCCGTACCGGCAGGCAATTCCTGTATTAACGGATTATTTTCATCATTAGGATTTGGCATTGCAAGGATATCTTTAAGTTCAGAGTTTGGAAGAAGTTCTGCAAGTGCTAACCCTAGCATAGATTTACCAGTTCCTGGATCTCCTATAAGGAGAACGTGCCGCATTTGTTGTGCAGCTTTCTTTATGATAGTAACCGCTTCGTCCTGTCCAATGACCTGGTTCACAATCCTTTCTGGAACCCGGATATTTTGTGTAGTTTTCATGGAATAACGTACATAAGAAACATCTATCGTTGTTTTAAATACTTTTTCGTCTGCTACTTTAAAAATGTTATGGAGGTAATTTTGCATGTTTCATAATGTTTAAATACTATTTTATAGTGATAGTGAAAAGATGGCAACATCCACAATATATAATTGGGTCGCTGAAAGATTTTATGGAATTGATACTTTCAGTGGATTTCTAATGAAACAAGAGAACGTTTTGCCAATAAATGAATTTGGTGAAATTTCTAAAGAAAGAAGTGTAAAACCATTTTACGATGAAGAAAAAGGAGAGGTTCTTGTGTATCGTTTTACACCTGCCCAAGGAGGTATGAAAGATTTAGCAAAAGTAACTGTCATTATTCCTTTAAATACCTACTCAAAGTAACAGTCGACTTGCAACATTGGTTCTTGCTGGTGCAGATACATATGAAAGATTAAAAACTGAAATTGTGACAGAAAAAGAAGTTTAGACACAAAAGATAAAAGATTGGATACTGGAGATTTTGGATTAGAAGATAGATTATAATTATTTAAATGTTATTTCCCTTTCATTAACTTCACATAAATCTCGTCGAATGGAACCTTCTGGTTCATAACTAATTTTTGCTGATGTTCTAAATGTAATAATGGTAAAAATGTAAATACTTTCTCTTCTTTACCCGCATTGGAAGGAAGAAGTCTGCTGAATGAGACGTCTTTCGAATTATCTTTTTTCATGTAATACGATACTTTATGGTACACATCACGGATGACTTCCATGATATCAACTTTCCTATCTGGCATATCGAATTTAACCGGTTTAATCTTTTCCAATGCACGTTTTCTGGTTGTCATTGCTTGTTGTAATGCACTTACTAAATCATGTATTGATACTTTCCTGCTTCGTGGTTGAGGATTTTTAGGGATAAGAGGAAATTGTGTTTTGTCTCTCCGAACACGAGAACCATTGATATCTTCAAAAAAGTCTTCTTCATCATCATCCCCATCATGTTGGTTTAGTAATGCATCAAACTTAGAAATTCCGTCATCAACAAGATGTGTTGATTTTATTCTTAGAAGAAATGCTGCAGCAAGCAATACTTTCCCTGAAACACGTAAATTTAATTCTTGGATTTCTTTAATCAGTTCAATATATTTTTGTGTAAGAAGCGTGATGTTAACATCCCATGGATTCATCTGTTCAGTTTTCACTAAGTCATAAATGATTGTTTTCCAACTCAGCTCTTCTTCCTGAAGGAGCATATCAAAAATTTGTTCTTGCATACAAGAGAAGAAAATTTAGTTATTTATAAGGATTTGGTTTCGGAGTTAGAAATATCCCCTTAGATTAACCTGAAGATCCAAATTGCCCGTTTTAGAATCAACATGAACTGTTTCTTCTGTACTATCACCATCTTTGACCGTCCGTTTATCCATTGTCAACCACAAACATTCATGTACATACCCAACAGAAAGATCAATACCAAAATGGTCACCAAACGTAATCCTTCCACCGATGCGTGGCGTTACTGAGATGCCAACTCCTGTTGTTTCTGCGACAGTCCGTATGTCCCGATACAATTCTAGTTTTTTAAGAGTTTCACTTCCCCACCCACCCGCTAATTCAACAAGTTGGTTTGCTTTCTCAGTACCATCAACATGAATATGAAGCGTGGATGTACTTGCAATGTATGATACACCAACAGCAAGTTCAAAAAATGGACCGCCGTGAACTGACGGACTACCAGCATCACAGAAAAGGTATTTTGCACGTAATGCCCAATTACCATAAAAGTCTAAATGTTGTGTAAATGTTGTTGGTGTTGGTCCTAGGACAAATTTACCTTCCATAACACTTGCATCAAACGTTTTACTGATGTTATGCTCGCCAAAGATACCTGACGATGAAAAATTAAATTCTGTGCCAAACTCAACCTGCGCACCTTTATCCGTAAGATGTTCAAAAGGATTAACATCAACGCCAAGACTAATGTATGGCATCATACCACTCAATTGTAACCAGCTCGCAAAACCTGGCATTGCTGGTTCATAGACATCCCTTGCATCCCCGTCGACTTGTCTTTCTAATGCGTCACTTTTTCCCAGAAAACGGACACCAAAACCAGCATAAGGAGAAATAATCAGCTCGGAGGGTTCCCTGTCAAAAGGTTCTTCTGGCGTTATGGAGACCGCATCTGCTCTTGACGTAAGACCAAGAACTGCTGCTAATGCCGCCGCACTTAAAAGACCAACCCCAGTTACTTTCTCCATCAAAAATTGGTTATTACTGATATTTAAAAAGAATGTTGTAATGGAAAGTATATATTAAAAAAATGGTGGGCCCACCCGGAAATTCGTAATCCTGCGCACGAATGAACGAACACAGTGACTTTCTCGAACCGGGGATCGACTCGGTGTAAGCGAGTAGTCATAGCCACTAGACCATAGGCCCATTTGAAGAGAATGTATCCTCTTTCTTTAAAAATGTTATTGTTTAAAGAGTAATGTTTATATTTACTATCGCACTTATTTAGACATATACGATGACACAAAAAGAGATTGAAACAGTAATTATAGGTGGAGGTATCGCTGGTCTTGGATGTGCTAGGAAACTTCATGAAAATAATAAAGATTTCTTACTTATAACAAAAGATATTGGTGGAAGAATACTTATGTCCAAGAAAGGAAATGTTCCTTATGGTGCCTACTTCATTGGATCCGATTATTATCATGTCGGTCGATTCTTGGAAAAAACGCGTAAATTAAGTGTTTTCAATTTAAGATTTCATTATAAAAATCGTTTTTATATGACTGCCAGTTGTATCAAATATCCTTTGCAGGTTTTAAAACTTATTCGTATTCTAAAAAAGTTCAGAAAGCAATCAAGAACCACCAGTCAATAGACGTGGTGGTATGATTAATTAGCTAACAAAAGCTGTT
>Ga0066639_10000714_pt1 | contig 29289 bp, 31 predicted proteins | sample CryGeyCG2114_010_2_FD_59504 | JGI IMG/M metagenome (GOLD analysis project Ga0066639, IMG submission 59504) | Groundwater microbial communities from aquifer - Crystal Geyser CG10_big_fil_rev_8/21/14_0.10 | ecosystem: Environmental > Aquatic > Deep subsurface > Groundwater | place: USA: Utah...
AGTCTAAAAGGCGCTTATGTGGCGCTCAAGCAAACAAGTAAAAATTTACCAGAACTATATTTGATCAATACTTTTGTGCCTTTATATAAAAAAGCCTCTAGTATAGAAAATTACAATCCAGAAAGATCTCGGAAGTTGCTTCTCAAGAAAAACGAAATCAAACATTTGATCGGAAAAAATCAAGAGCAAGGGTTGACTTTGGTACCAATTAAAATATATACTAAACGTAGTTTAATCAAACTAGAATTCGGAATTGGCAAAGGAAAAAAGAAAATAGATAAAAGAGAATCTATCAAAAAGAGAGAAATGGATAGAAAAATCCGCACTTTGACAAAACAGAAATTAAAATAATTTTCTGTCATTCTGAACGAAGTGAAGAATCTCGAGATCCTTCGCTACGCTCAGGATGACAATATGAATATGGGGATGCCAGGCATCGATAATAAGATTATCAAAAAATATTCAGAACGTGTATTCTAGTGATCACGCTAAACTTTCTAGAAAACAATAAGTGTAAAGAAAACACTAGCAAAGGTCAAGGCTGCTTTCAGCATGCCTAGCTTTGCACCTGTTGCCGCTTAATAGCCACAACCATCCGTGTTGGTAATGTCTAATAGCTAATTACGGGTGTCATATTTATTAGACTAGATTGCGAGATTGTTCTTGATTCGCTCTCGAAACAAAGAGAACTAGCTGGAGTCGATTTTGTTTAGTTTTTACAGCTTTAGCAAAACCACAAACTAATCTATTTCTGTAAATTTATTTTTATGATACTTGTTAGACAGGGGTTCGATTCCCCTCATCTCCACAATTAAAAATTGGGTGAGATATACGGGTTCCCAGCCAGAGGCTGGTCAGCCTTTGGCTGAAACTCCCGCCATCTCCACAATAACAACAGTTAACTATTAACTTTTAACAATTAATATTTAAAGTTAATTGTCAATTGTTTTTTGTTATACACGCCCGGGTGGTGAAATTGGTATACACGAGAGACTTAAAATCTCTTGGCAGCAATGTCGTGCCGGTTCAAGTCCGGCCCCGGGCACAATAAAAAGATTCCCTTTGGGGAATTTTTTTATTGTGTTTGTGGGTCACGAAAAACCGGCATATGTGGAGTGGGGCTTCCGCCCCTTCAAGTCCGGCCCCGGGCACAAAAAAATAGACCATTTTCTGGTCTATTTTTTATTCTTGACATATTAAGAAAAAATCTGTTGATAAGTTGAAATATTGCTAATTTTCAAGGTTTTTTTGGTAAATTTAAATAAATTATTTTTATTTAATATTAGCCAAAATAATTTAATTATTTTTCTCAATACTTGACAAAGTTTGAATATGTGATATAATAATCTCTAAAATTAAATAAATTAATGCTTTTGTCTCTATTTGTCTCGGACATTTTGCTAAAAAATTAACCTTTTTTTAATAAAATGCCCGGTATAAGGAGCAAGCGATACCGAGCTTCTCCGAAAGGGGAAACGTGGAAGCAGAAGGGGCATGTTATAACAACGCGTGTTATCACATAACCCTCTGCTTCTTTTCAATTTCAAAAATTATTTCCAAATATTTAATAGCTCATCATTAATTTCATCTTTTTCATCTTCACTTAAACCGTCATCCTCTTTATAAATATCTAGTTTAAGTTTTTCTGCAAAAGCTGTTGCTTGTTGCAAAAATACTTTATTAGTTTTTTCGCTAATTTTTTTAACCTTATCTTTCAGCTCTATATCATCTGTCACAACCGTGATTTCCTCTTTCGAGTCTTCCAAATACTTTTTTACGAGTTCTACTATTTTGTCATCAGCTGATTTATAATATTTATCTCTTGGAGTATAAACAACAAAGATATTTTCCTCTTGAAATTTATCTCCCATCAAATCAGCGCTATCAAAAACTAAATAAACTTTTATTTTCTTATTCAAAAAATAATTCCTCATCATCTCAATCAACTTCTTGTCAAAATTTTCCTCTCCAAGTAGATCTAGTTTTCCAGCTAAGTTATTTGCGTCAATTATGTAATTCATAAATTATTCCTTTGCTATCTCCCACAACTTATTAAAATGTTCTTTATAAGTATTTTGAAACTTTTTGTTTTTTACTTGAATAGCAAAAACATCTTTACCAAAAGATTGAATCACAACTGAATCATGCCAAATAGCAATTTCCATAGGTGGCGAGTGGCCCCTATCCAAAAAACGATGTTCAATATTTTCTTTTGCTACTTTGCCAGCATCTTTTCTGTCTTTTTCGTCATAAATCAATTTGACATAAATGTTTCTCTTTTTTCTAATTCTATTACTTCTTTCAAGGCCACCAGTTGAAATCATTATCTCTTCCCATTCTTTGTTGGCTGCCGTAATTATCAAATTGGTATAACCTATGGGAGTATTCTCATCGTTTTTGATAAACATATTAGTAAAAGCTTTTTTGCCTTCATAAATTTTAATTTCCTGAATTTCTTTATGCTCAGAAGTTAGTTTATTCACTTCATTTATAAGTACAGTCGCTACCTTCTCTTTGTGTCTAATATTATCAATAATATTTTGCGGATTGGCGATACGATAATTATTTCTTCCATTTTTAGTAGTTTTTATGATCATATCTTTCTTTTCCAATCCCAAAAGAGCATCATAGGCAACCTGTCTATGCATATTAGTCTTTTTAATTATAGGCCCAACCGAATTTTCTCCTATGTCTATAAGAGTCTGATAAACACTTATTTCATTGTCGGTCAGACCAAGCTCTTTGAGTTGTTCTTGCATATTTTTAGCTAATATTATAATAAATTTAAGTGTCAGTAAAAAAATGACGTTTTTTTCACTTTTGGCTAATCTTACTTATACTATATATCAGTTTTTATCTGATGTCAAGCTTTTGTCAGCAGAATACTGTTGACAAAATATAGAATATGTGATATATTTTTAAAATAGCATAAATTTATGTTATAATAATATAAATATTTAATTAATAATAAACATTATGAAAAAACAAAACAAAATTTACTTGGGGATCGGAATTGTTGTTATTATTTTAATCGCAGCAATCGCCCTATCTTCATCTCCAAAATCTCCAAAAGGAGAAGAGGCAATGAAACTTGGTTATATTGGACCCCTAACTGGTGGGGCATCAATCTTGGGAATTGAAGCTTCTCAGGCTATAACCCTAGCAGTTGATCAAATTAATTCTCAAGGCGGAATTAATGGAAAGCAAGTTCAATTAATTATCGAAGACGATCAATATGATACTGCAAAAGCTGTGTCTGCTTATAACAAGCTTGTAAATCAAGATGGAGTTGAAACAATAATAATGTCTACCTATGGCGGAGTGTTCGCGGTTGCAGACAAAGCCAAGGAAGATGGAGTTCTAATAGTAGACTCATTAGATTGTGACCAGGATATTGCAGATTTAGAAAATAACGTTTTTTGTATAGCGAAGGAAACAAAAGATTTAGCCGATGTTATAGCTGATTATGCTGTTGAAAAAGGATTCAAAAATATTGGAATTTTGCATTCTACAACAGATAATTTTATGCCTTCTGTTGCCTCATTATTCAAAGAAAAAGTTGGAGCAAATGCTAATATACAAATAGAAAATTATACTCCTGAAACAAGTGACTTTAAAACCTCTTTGTTAAAATTGAAAACTAAAGATGCAATTGTATTCTTGGGATATCAAGAAATAGGATTAGCCATTAAACAGGCAAAAGACCTAGGTTTAAATCAACCCATGTTATCAATACCTTCTGTTGCCACTGATCCTTCTATTCAAGAAGCATCAAATGGTAAAATTGATGGCATGTATTTCTCGTTCTACGCACCCGTAGAAGGAAATCAGACAGCTACTAATTTTTACAAAGACTACAACGCTGAATTCGGAAGAAATCCTATAGTTTTTGTTGCCACAGATCATGCTTATGATTCTGCAAAAATATTACTTGAAAAGGTTATGCCTGAAGCAAAGGGAGCAACCAAGGCAAAGAGAATAAAAGAAAAAATAAAAGCCATGGAAAGTCTTAAAGATTACAAAGGTGTAAGCGGAAATTTAAGCATGGATAAAGATGGAAGAATTAAGGGAATACTAATAAGATTGTATAAATTAGAAAACCTTATTCCTGTGTATATTGAAGACTAATTTATCCATTTGATTTTTTAGGAAATGCAAACCACCAGCTCTAAACTGGTGGTTTGTTCTTCAAAATAATAAAATTTTATTTTTACAGATCAAAAAGAAAATATTTATTAAATATGGTATTATATTAATATGACTGACTATAAAATTGAGCGAAAAAAATAAATATGTCATCAACAATATTACAACTCTTAATCAACAGTCTAATAGCTGGAGCAATTTATGCTTTGGTGGCTTCTGGTTTTTCTCTTATTTACTCAACTAATAAATTTATTCATTTTGCATATGGGGCAACGATTGCTTTTGGTGCTTATATACTATATTTATTTTTTAATATTCTTGGACTAAGCTTTGGTTTTGCAGCAGTGCTCACAATTGCTTTTACTTCATTTTTGGGTTATGTAATGAATTTTTTTGTTTACAAACAACTAAGAAGAAGAAAAACATCTTCAATCATCCTCTTGATTGCGAGTGTTGGATTGTTAATATTATTGGAATCTTTAATTCTTGTTCTATTCGGAGCGGGAGTCAAAATAATTGGTTTTATTAAAGTATCAGAAGGAATAAATATTTTTGGAGCAATGATTACTCCGTTACAAATTTTTATTATTATTTCTTCAATTTTATTATTAGTAGTCATTTCTATTTTTATAAAAAAAACAAAACTGGGGAAAGCGATGAGATCTGTCTCGGATAACAAAGATGTTTCTGAAATTGTGGGTATTTCTTCTGAAAAAATTTATTCTTTGAGTTTTGTCATTGGTTCTGCGATTGCTGGAATCGCAGCTATTCTTATCGGACTAGAACAAAATCTAGAACCTACAATGGGAACCAATTTAATGATTAAGGGTTTTGCAGCAGCAATCATTGGAGGTATTGGCTCTGTTCGAGGAGCTATTTTGGGTGCCTTTTTGTTAGGTATTGCTGAAAATTTTGGTATTTGGTATTTGCCCTCAGGATACAAAGATGCAATTGCATTTATATTATTATTTATTTTTCTATTATTCAGACCCCAAGGAATTTTGGGTGTCAAAAGAAGAAGCGACAAATGATTGAAGCATATTTTATCCATTTAGCAATTCTTGTGGGGATATATTTAATCCTTGCTTTGTCATTGCAATTAGCTTTAGGATACACTGGCCTCATCAACCTTGGTCACATTGCTTTTTTTGCTGTCGGAGCATACACATCAGCCTTATTAACCCTAAATGGAGTTCCATTTATTATTGCCTTACTTTGTGCCGGAATTGTTGCCATGCTTTTTGGTTTTTTGCTTTCAATTCCAACAAATAAACTTCAAGGTGATTACCTTGCTTTGGCAACCCTAGCTTTTAACTTTGTTGTTTACGCTATTACTTTAAATTGGACTTCTCTCACTAGGGGTCCTCATGGTCTTCCGGGTATTCCAAAGCCTTTAATTTTGGGAATTAATTTTTCATCAAATCTGAAATTTCTACTTCTAACTATTATTATTGTTTCAATTACATATCTCATAATAAAAAAAATAGTTGATTCTCCTTTCGGCAAAGTACTAGAAGCAACTAGGGACAACGAATTAGCAACAAGAATTCTTGGAAAAAATACATTTAAAATAAAATCAATAGCGTTAACTGTTTCAGCTTTTTTTGCGGGCACTGCCGGATGCTTGTATGCCCATTTTATTACATACATCAATCCTTCCTCATTTTCTATTATGCAATTAATCCCAATACTATGCATTGTGATAATTGGAGGAATGGCATCTCTCAGAGGGACAATTATTGCAACCATTATTTTAATCTTACTTCCAGAGCCATTAAGATTTATTGGATTTCCTTCATCAATTGTTGGACCAATGCGGCAGATCATCTATGCATTAATTTTATTATTAATATTGCTATATAAACCAAAAGGTTTTTTTGGAAAAGTAGAGATAGAATAATATGCTAAAAATAATAGACGTTACAAGAGTAAAAAAAATTTCCAAATCATTTGGGGGAGACGTGGCTATAAATAATTGTACGTTTGAAATTCCAGAGGGAAAAATCGTTGGATTGGTTGGGCCAAATGGTGGGGGAAAAACCACAATATTAAATATTATCTCAGGTATAACAAGCCCTGATTCTGGAGAAATATATCTAAACAAACAAAGGATTACTAAATATTCTATTGAGCAAAGATCAAATTTGGGAATTGCAAGATCATTCCAGGACTCTAAATTGTTTGACAATCTTACTGTCAGAGAAAATCTTCTTCTTGCTATAGACAATAAAGACACTTTATTTATTAGTAATCTCTTAGGCTTAAATACTATTAGCTCTGAGATGGAAAAAAAATTGAAGAATTTTTAAAACTTATTGATTTCATAGATTTAAAAAATTTGCTTGTTCGAGATTTGAGCTGGGGGCAAAGAAAATTAATTGACTTTTTAAAAACCGTTATAAAGCCTTACAAAATTGCTCTCTTGGATGAACCTGCCGCAGGAATAATTCCCATATATAGACAGGAAAAAATAGGCAAACTGCTAAAAAAAGAAAAAGAAAAAGGAAGAACGATACTTTTGATTGATCATGATTTATCATTTACTTTTGAATTTTCTGATATTATTTTATTTATGAGCGAAGGGAAAATAGTTGCCTCCGGACCGCCTAGCAAAATAAAAAAAGATAAAAAAATAATAAATACATATATAGGCAAATAATATGTTGGAAATAAAAAATTTAAATTCTGGTTATGGAAAAATGCAAGCACTTTGGGGTGTTGATATTGAAGTAAAGTCGAATCAAATAGTATCAATTATTGGACCCAATGGCTCCGGCAAAAGCACTGTTTTGAAATCAATATATGGAATGAATGACATATTTTCAGGAAAAATACTATTCAAAAATAAAGATATAAGTAAAATCGCTACTTCAAAAATAATAAATCTCGGCATCGGTTATGCTCCCCAGGGCAAACTTATTTTTAATGACATGACTGTTCAAGAAAACATTGAAATGGGGGGCTTTAGTCTTTTGGATAAAAAAAAATTAAATAAAAAAGTTGAAGAATTATTTACGGAATTTCCTATTTTAAAAAATAAAAGAAATAAATTAGCTCACTCTTTAAGTGGGGGAGAGAAACAAATTATTTCATTAGCAAGAGCATTGGTTACTGATCCAGTTTTATTAATACTAGATGAACCGACACTTGGCTTATCTCCCATGGTAAGCAAAAATATTATAAGCATGCTACTAAAAGCAAAGGTGGAAAGAAATTTATCAGTACTCATTGTTGAACAAAATGCAAAACAAGCAGTCGAAATAGCAGACAGAACATATATTCTTGAAGATGGAAAAATTGCACTAACTGGCGGAAAAGAAATTTTAAAAAATCCTAAAATAAAAAATATCTATTTTGGTGGTAGATAAAAATGAAAATACAAAAATAACCAAATAAAAATCCGATCCCTTCAAGAACCGGATTTTTATTTATATAACTTTATACTTTCTAACTTTCCTGCCTCGCCGGCAGGCAAACTACTCGCCTATATTCCACTCCCTCAATTTATCTATCACTTTTCTGCTTGAAAGCACGTTATAAACATAGTCTCTATACTGAGGTGAGTCTAGCTGTTTTATTACATTCTCTCTTTGTCCTGGTTCTTGCTCAGAAGCGGAAGAATAATATTTTTTCATTTCTTCAATATGCTTTTCCAAATCTTTTTCTTCTACTTTAATTTTTTCTTGATCTGCTATTTCTTTTATTGCCAAAGAGGTTTTTACACGTTTAATTGCTTCAGGCAAAACATCCAATCTCATTTGCTCTGCGCTTTTTCCTATGCTAGCTAAATAATCTTCAAACTTTCCGCCTTGACCTTCTATGCCCTGTTTTATCTCTGCCATCATGGTATTTGATTCATGTTCAATTAAAACTTGAGGAATATCGCCAAACCTAGCTTTCTCTATTATTTTCTCCAACATTTCTCTTTCGGCTATTTGAATATTTTCTTTTTCTTTTTGGTCTTCCAGGCTTTTTTTGATATTAATTTTTAATTCATCTATCTTTTTGACACCAAAGCCAAGAGCAAATTCATCGTTTAGTTCAGGAAGTTCTCGCTTGAATACATCTTTCACTTTTACTTTGAAATCAACCATTTTCCCAGCTATATTTTTCATGTGATGATCTTTGGGATAGGGAAGTTGAAATTCTCTTTCTTCGCCTTTTTTGGCGCCAATTAATTTTTTGCCAAATCCTGGAACAATGTAATCCTTATCTACAATTACGGCTGTGTCTTGCGATTGTCCGCCTTCAATAGGAACTTTATCAAGAAACATTTGAATACTTACCAATACTTTGTCGGTTTCTCCGATCGCATCATTTGAGGCTACTTCTTTGGCTCTCATTTCCCGAAGGTCATTGGTCATTTTTTCTACTTCCGCGTCTCCAATTTCAATTTTCTTTTGTTTTATTTTGAGATCCTTATACTCTCCAAGTTTTGTTTCTGGCAAAATAGCCAAAACCACTTTATACTCAAGTGGATTATTTGGAGCTAGCTTAATAATATCTATTTTGGGCTGTCCAATTACTTCTTTCTCTATATTATCTTTGATTACCTTATCAAGAGTTTTGCTGATCGCTACCCGAGCTGCTTCTTCCAAAATAGTCATCTCTCCGATCTTTTGCTTCAAAATATCAAAAGGAACCTTACCGAGCCGAAATCCCTCAACCTTCACTTCTTGAGAAACTATGACTGCGCCTTTTTCTATATATGGCTTAAATTCATCAAAAGACAATTCAACCGTAAGTTCAATTTGAGATTTTTCAAGTTCTTTTTTTTCTACTTTCATAAATTATATCTAAATTAATAATTACTGTTGTAAAGGAGAGACCTGAAGAGATCTCTCCTTGTTGAAAAATCTTGCTGGGAGCCACTAGCCTGTCTCTTTGGAAAGCTTCCTCTCAAGTTGTATAATTTGGCTAGGACTTGTAATGACTTTCACAATCCGAGAAAAAGGTAGTAGGGGATTTTCTCCTGCTTCATCTAGATTTTTCCCCCTGAGGAATCTGGCACAAAAAACATCCGCAGCGTATTTTACATCTACTACCTTTCCTGGCCCTAGTTCACAATCATTGATTTCTACCCAATCTCCAAGCTCAGGTACGTTCATAATTTGCCCTCCCTTTTTCGTTTTTGTTTATATAGTTAATACTTTACAAAAAATTATTATAATACTAGTAATGGTGCTATCACCAAAGACACAATTGCCATCAACTTGATCAAAATATTCAAGCTTGGTCCAGATGTATCTTTGAAAGGGTCGCCCACCGTATCTCCTACCACAGCCGCCTTGTGAGTAGCTGATCCTTTGCCACCAAGGTTGCCTGCTTCAATATATTTTTTGGCATTATCCCAAGCGCCTCCAGCATTGGCCATGATAACAGCGAGTAAAAATCCTGTCACAAGCGACCCCGCCAAAAGCCCTACCAATGCTTCAGGTCCTAAATATAAACCAATAATCACTGGAGTAGCTACAGCAATGAGTCCTGGAGCAATCATTCTTTTGAGAGCCGCGCCTGTAGAAATATCAACACATCTTTTATAATCTGGCTTACCAGTCCCTTCCATAATGCCAGGAATTTCTCTAAATTGCCGTCTCACTTCTTGCACCATTTCAAAAGCTGCTTCACCCACTGCTTTCATAGAAAAGGCTGAAAAAACACAAGGAAGTAAACCACCGATAAATAAACCGATCAAAACGTTTGAGTCCAAAATATTTACAGTTTCTAGATTCACGGCTTGACCAAAGCTCACCATCAAAACCAAAGCAGTCAAAGCAGCTGACCCTATGGCAAATCCCTTACCAATCGCAGCCGTAGTGTTTCCAACTGCATCCAACTCTTCAGCTCGCGCGCGGGTCTCACTGCCCATGCCTGCCATTTCGGCAATTCCAGCAGCATTATCAGCTACTGGGCCATAGGTATCGGTTGCCAAAGTAATTCCAAGAGTGGCAAGCATACCAACTGCGGCAATAGCAATACCAAAAAGACCAGCCAACATATATGACAAGAAAATAGCTATAGCGATAACCAAAACCGGAATAACTGTGCTGAAAAATCCTAAAGCCAGCCCAGCAATGATATTGGTAGCTGCTCCACTCTCAGAAGCTTTGGCTACTTCTTGTACAGGTTTATTTTTATCAGAAGTATAATATTCAGTAATCAAACCAATTGCAATTCCAGACACTAAGCCAACAAGCATAGCCCAATAAACCCTTACATCTCCAACTGCATAATTTACTACTGGATAAGCGCCAATTGCCATGAGAATAGCTGCTGCCCATATTCCTTTATTCAAAATTGAATGAGGCTTGCCCTTTTTGGAAGCGTTTACAACAAAATTTCCAAGGATTGCCGCTACAATTCCAGTAGCTGCTAGAAGTAATGGCAAAAATACTGCTTTTTCTCCATAAATAGATGTCCCCAACATGCCTAAAACCATGGCAGCAATTATTGTATCTACGTAAGATTCAAAAAGGTCAGCTCCCATGCCAGCTACATCGCCGACATTGTCACCAACGTTATCTGCGATCGTGGCTGGATTTCTAGGATCATCTTCTGGAATACCAGCTTCTACTTTTCCAACTAAATCAGCTCCTACATCAGCGGCTTTGGTATAAATACCTCCGCCCACGCGAGCGAACAGAGCTACTGATGAAGCGCCAAATCCAAAACCATAAATAATTATTGGGTCTTTAAAAATATAATAAGCTAAGCTAACTCCAAGAAGCCCAAGGCCAACAACAGATAATCCCATAACTGAACCAGAAGAAAAAGCGACTCGAAGCCCTTCATATAAATCATTCTTGGCTGCTTCAGCTGTTTTTACATTAGCTGAAGTAGCAATCCTCATACCAATATTTCCAGCCAAAATTGAAAATATTGCGCCAGCCACGAAACAAACAGCTGTTTGCCAGCTCAAAGCCGGAGTCAACCAAATTAAAATAGCTACTACGAGTACAAAAATTCCCAAAATTTTATACTCTTTGTTTAGAAAAGCCATAGCCCCCTCATGAATATACTCTGCAATTTCTTTAGCTTTTTGATCAATTACAACTTGTTTTTTTAACTGGTAAGCTATCCAGCCCGCAAACAAAAGCCCAACTAAGGCAACTAACGCGGTCAAAAGTTCAAGCGCCATAAGTTTATTTTGTTATTTATAAAATTATTAAAATTTATTCTTCTTCTTTGTCTTTCGACTTTTTTTCTTCTTTTTTTGCCTTGTCTTTAGATTTTTTCTTCTCTTTTGTTTTAAACTCTTTTTTTTCTTCTTCAACTTCTTTTGCCTCTTCTTGTTTTTTTTCTTCCTTGTCTGCTGCAGTCTTGACGGAAACAGATTTGTCTTCTTGCTTCTTTCCCTTTTTTACTTCCTTTTCCTTCAAATCTTTATCTGCATCTTTTTCTTTTTTCTCTTGTTCTTTGTTCTCTACAATATCAATTTTCCAACCAGTCAATTTGGCGGCCAGTCTAGCATTTTGTCCGCCCTTGCCAATAGCAAGAGAAAACTGATCAGGATTAACCATTACTTTGGCTGTCCTTTCCTCTTCATTGGTTTTGATATTGATAATCTTTGCTGGAGATAAGGCGTTAGCAATATATTTAACTGGATCTTCGTCATATTCTATAATATCCACTTTCTCTCCTCCAAGTTCACTTATAATAGTTTGGATGCGAGCGCCTCTCTGGCCTACGCAAGAACCGATTGGATCAACATTATCCGAATCAGTAAAAACCGCGACTTTTGAACGAGAACCGGCTTCTCTGGCAGCTCCCTTTATTTCTATCAAGCCATTTGATATTTCTGGAATTTCTAGATAAAAAACTTTTTTAAGAATTTCTACAGAAGTACGAGACAAAAGTATCTCTGGCCCCTTAGCTTTCAGACTCACTTCTTTTACATAAACTTTTATTCTTTCCCCTGGATTGTACCTCTCTCCATAGATTTGTTCTTCAGGAGGAAGCACGCCTACGGCTTTGCCAAGATCTACTAAAACTAATCTGCCTTCTCTTCTTTGAATCACGCCACTTACTACTTCACGCTCTTTGTCTTTGAAGTCGTTGAATACCATGTCTCTTTCAGCTTCTCTAAGCCTCTGGATGATAACTTGTTTGGCGGTTTGAGCAGCCATTCGGCCATAAGCTTCGGGAATTTCCAGCTTCATCTTGATTTCATCGCCAACTTTGGCAGTCTTTTTAATTAATTTTGCGTCACTAATTTGAATATCTGTTTTTGTATTAAATCTTCTTTCTTCCTCCTCGTTTTCTGCAGTCTCAGCCAAGGATAATTTTTCAACTTCTTTATCTTTTTCTATAGGGACTTTTATCTCTTCTTCTTTTTTCTTATTTTCTGAGTCTTTCTTTTTCTTTACTTTTGACTCCTTTTTTTCTTCTTCCAAAACTTCCTCTTCCTCAACTTCTTCTTCGGGTAAATCTTCAACTACAGTTTTCACATCAAAAACTTTTGACTTTGAAGTTTCCGGATCAAACTCAACCACGATATTTTGATTTTTTCTACCAAAATCTTTTCTGTAAGCTGCAGCCAAAGCAGATTCAATTGTGGTCAAAACCGCATCATAGCTCAAGCCTTTTTCCTCGCAAATTTGTTTTATTGCATTTGTTATTTCTGACATAATATAAATTTAACTATTAAAAATGGCTAGTCTATCCAAAGATAACTAGCCTAATCTAAGTAAATCATATCAAAAAAAGAAAATAATGTCAAATATTGACTGTTAATTAACTTTATGTTAGTATTTATTTACAATAGTTACCTGGAGCCTGTTTAAAAATCCGCTTTCGTAAATAAAATTTTTTATTTTTGTGCAGAATTTTTCTATAAATTTTTAAACTTATGCAATCGCATAGGTAAGAAAATTTAAAAAAAATTATGCCAAAAATTAAAGATTTTAATAGAAATGGGATTTTTAAACAGGCTCCAAAAAGACTATTTTTCTTTTGTGTTAAAAACAGTTGGAGCGGTAGCTCAGTTTGGTTAGAGCGCTGCCCTGTCACGGCAGAGGTCGCGGGTTCGAGCCCCGTCCGCTCCGCTTTGGAAATTTTTTATCGGATAGACCCGAAGGTTTTAAAGTTAGCCAAAATTTGAAATCTAATTTTTGGCAAAAATCGAGTACCCAGATGGGGCTCGAACTAAATCTAAAAATTTATAGGGAACCTGCGTGGTTAGTTAATTGTGTGATACAAAAAATTCGAGTTTAAACTCGAATTTTTTGTTACGCTGGATTATTTGTCTTTATCATAAATATCGTCCAATACATTTTTAAAATTTGCTTCCCTAAAAGCGTCTTTTAATTCTTTTTCCGAAGTCCGGCCTTCTTCCATGGCTTTACAAATCGGGCAGTCATCAAAATGATCCATTTTTTCCTCTATCTCAAGGGGTAGCTTAATAAACCATTTTTTCATTTCTTCAAAGGCGCTGTCTCCTTCCCATGAATTCCATCCGTATATCCAACCCTCATTTTCTTTCTCTTCCAAAATTTTAATGAAATCGTAATAAGGATTCTTACCCAGTTTTATTTCTTCCAATTTTTTGGCAAATTCTTTATTTTCACATTCAACCATTTCCGCAATATAACCAGCTATCCATTGCCAGCGCTCAAATTCTGCAATTTTCGGCACTCGAAAAAAGCGGTTATTTTTCCCTGATTCAAAATTCACTTTACCGCTGTTCTTTATAAACCAACTCTCTAAATTGCACATTCCGGTTTGAGCATCCAGCCAATAAATATGATCAACGACTAAATCAAGCATGGCATCAATAATCGCTTCATAATCAATTTGTTTGTTATTTGACAAGATAAACATATTTTTTGTTAGAGCGAAAAATATTTTTTGTAATATTTTTCTCGCTTTTTATAAAATTTTTCAAGGTAGGATATATTTATATCTCGATAATCGTAAATTATATTTTGAGTATTTTGACCTCGCTGAATTCGTCCTATGTATTGCACAAATTTGCTTTCAAATGAAAAAGGGTAAACTAAAAATAAACAATTTAAACCTGGAAAATCCGTTCCTTCACCTATGAGCTGACCGGTGGCTATTATTATTTGAAAGTTACCGGCTTCAATTTGTTTTAGCTTCTCATTTTTCTGCTTTTCGGTTAATTCTCCTGTCATGGCTATAATTTCGTAACTCCCTTTCAAATAGTAACTCAAGACCTCAACGTGCTCTTTTCTTTCGGTAAGAACCAGACATTTTTTCCGTTTTTGACTTCATTTGTAATATCGCCGATAATCAGCCTATTGCGATTAGAATCGAAAGTGATTATTTTAGATAAAATTGGAAAGTTGTCTATTTTAATTTTAAACGGCACATCTATTTCCGTATTTTTAATAATTACTTTTGTTTTAAAACTATTTTCTGACTTAGATTCATCGTCTTCTGCTTGGTTTATAAAATTTTTGCTGACTGTGTGCAGAATTTTGCCTAAATAAATATATATCAATTTTTCATCATTATTCTTTCTTTTCGGTGTAGCTGTAAAACCGTATATATAAAATGGATTTAACTTGGTTACAACCTTCCTAAAAGTTTTCGCCGGAATATGATGACATTCATCGACTAAAACCAAGCCAATTTCATCTAGGCCTAAATCTTGGACAAAATTTTCAGCATTGGATAAAGTCTGGAGCATTGCCACCGTAATTTTATTTCCGACTGTTTTCTTGCTCCCGCATATCTGGCCGATTTCTCTCTTTGGAATATTCATAAAACTTTCAATTCTTTGAAGCCATTGGCTATAGATCTGCTTTTTATGAACCAATATCAAAGTTGGCTGTTTTAACCTCGCTATCATATTAATCCCTATTATTGTTTTGCCGGCGCCGGGCGGAGCAACCAACACCCCGCTATCTTCCACTAACATATCTATAGCTGCACTCTCCTGATAATCATACAGCTTGCAATTACATTCAAATTCAATGGTATCGCATTTTTTGCGCTTATCATCTAGAATGAACTTGATATTTTTTTCGTTTAGAAAATTTACCAGCTCGCTTAAAAAACCTCTTGGTATGGAAAAGTTATTTTCTTCTGATTCAATCAATTTAAAATACCTTTCGATTTTGTACGTACTCAGCCCCATTCTTTTTTTAATCAAAAATTCGGAATTTACAAAATTTAATTCATCTCGTAAAAAATTTACTAAAATTCTTGGCAGATTGATTTTGCTAATATGAATTTGTTCGGCGACTGTTATGGTTATCTGCTTTGAAAAACTTACTTTTTTTATTTTTTTATCTTCAGAACTGTCAGTGCCATTAAATCCGCTATAAAGTTTGTCTAAATGGGCGATAGAAATTTTACTCACGTTTCTTAACAACTCCCACTGGTCGCCAATTGGTAATAATTTATTTTTTGGATTTAAAAAAATCGTATTATTATTTTCCCTGGCCTTGCCTTGCATAGGCAGAGCGATTAAATTACCAAATCCTTTCCCACTGTGCTCGTCTTGATTAGGAAATAGCCGGTCAAAACTATCTTCTTTGGCAAATTGATCGATTATTTTCGCTTCTCGCAAAATATTAATGATAATATTTCGGCTTTTAAACGCCGGATATTTGTCTGCGAAAAAAATCCAAGCATGCCCGCCATTTCCGGATTTCGATCTCTCAATATAGGTTGGCAAATTATATTCTTGGCATTTATTATAAAACTTCAAAACATCCTTCTCCCAGTTTTTGCCGTCAAAATCGGCGGCGATGAAATAAGAACGATTATCTTCAAATAATGGATAGATCCCATAGATTTTATCACCTCGCAAATGCTGCTCAATATAATAATCATTTATCCCTAAATATTTAGCATTTGGACAATCTTTGCATTTTTGCCTTTGTAGTTTATAACATACTCCAGCATTCCATTCGTTTAAACATGCTGGCGTATATCCACTAGCCGATTTATCAGCTTTCTCCCCAGTGTACTGCAAAAATATCCTCTCGTCCGCGAAAGAGGTTTTTAAATATTTCTATTTTTTCTTGCGGGGTATAATTCATCCGTTATTATTTAAGCGCCTTTTTATATCTTGATCCTCTGCCAGCGCCTATTCGTTCGAGCAGGTTGAGTTTAACCATTCTTGCTAATGATTGCTTAATTGTCGCTTGAGGAATTTGATTGCCCAGCAGCCGATCAAGCTCTTTTATGCCTAATTCATTATTATCATTGAACAGATCATAAATATGTTTTTGGTTTTCTGATAATAGTTTATGCGGGTCTTCTGATCGCATGAGTCTTTCAGCCTTGTCAGCCTGTGCTAAAAGAACATCAAGCATGAAGATTATCCATGGCTCAATATCCTCTTTGTCGGTTTTGTGATTTTTTTGAGTGGCGCGTAGAGCTAGGTAGTATTCAATTTTTTTAACCTCTATAATTTCTTCAAGGGAAATATAAGGGATATAAGAGTAACCGCTTTGCAAAAGCAATAAATTAGTGAGAGCGCGAGAGAGTCGGCCATTGCCGTCGATAAACGGATGAATAGCGAGAAATTCAAAAATAAAATTGCACATAACTAATAGCGGATGCAAACTATTTTCATCCAACATAAGATTGGTCCAATAAATAATATCATCCATCTCTTTTTTAACCAAATAAGGTTTTGTCGGGCGAAATATTATTTTCTCCTCGCCGCGATTATTTCTAGCTACGACAATATTGTCCGATTGTTTGTATCGGCCTTTGTGGATTTGATCTTTTTTTGAATAATTTAAAAGTATTTGGTGAAACTGCAAAATATAACTTTCGCTAATTTTGAAATTTTTCCAGTTATCAAAGATTCTTCCCAGTAAATCAGCGTAACCGGCAACTTCTTCGGCGTCTCTGCCCTGAGGCGGGGTGGTTTTTAGGCCACGTAATAAACGCGCCACTTCTTCATCGTTCATTTGTGATCCTTCAATGCGTGTTGATGAACCGGAGCTGGTGATAATGACTGATTGTTTCAATCTGCCAAGAATTTGCGGACTTAATTTAAGCCCGCCCTGCCACAAGCCCTTAAACTCATCTAATTTAGAAATTCTTTTTAAAATCTCTGGGGTTATTGTTATTCTTTTGTTAAATCTTTCTATCATATTATATAATCTTAAATATTAACTATATATGATTATATCCAATTATATACAATTGTCAAGCGCAATTAATTTATTTAGCTAATATTAAATATTTATGAGAACGGGGCGACCCGAGCAGTGAGAGCCCCGTCCACTCCGCAAAATAAAAAACTGGGGTTATCCCAGTTTTTTTATTTTGTCTAAGCGTGATAGGCGAAAAATCGCTAGTTCGAATCTTGTCGCTCCCGCATTTTTGAAAACCACCCATTGAGCGGTTTTATGATATAATCAAATTATGCAAAATAACTATTTTAAAAACAATTCGGAACACAAAGAATTAAACATAAAAAATTATTTTTTATCAAAAACCAAAACAAGAGGTGTAAATTTTTATTTATCATCATTAATAAATGTTGATATTACTGAATCTGAATTAATAGATTTTGAATTCGTTTCTTCTCAACTAAAAAATTGTAATATTTCAAATACAGAACTAGAAAAATGTTATTTCAAAAATAGCTTAATAACAAATTCCAAAGCAACCGGGACAAGCTTTGCTGATGGAATAATAAAAAATACAAAGTTTAAAAAATCTAAACTTAACTTAATAAATTTTAGATTCGCAGATTTAGAAAATATTAACTTCAATGACTGCATTTTGACAGACGCTAATTTTCAAGGAGTAAAACTCAAAAATGTTTCGTTTATAAATTGTGATTTAAAAACGGCTGATTTTTCTCAAGCTAGTTTCAAAAACATAGATTTACGAAAATCAAATATAGAGGGTATCAAAATAGAAATAAACAATTTCAAAGAACTGACGATTGATCCATCTCAAGCAGTATATATTATTAGCTTATTGGGATTAACTGTCGCAAACTAGCTATTAACTGTTTCAAATTAATAAAAATTATTAATTATTCAAATTTTATGTCAAGAGAAATTGAATCAAACTATACTGATGATTATGGAGTCGAGGAAAAACAATGCCAACATTGTGATAGTTGTGAAACTCAAAATGAAAAAACTATATGTAACGACTCAAAGGAAGAAATACAACCAACTGGTCATTGTGATTTTTTTCGTTCAAAAGATTAAACACTTTAGGGCAACATAAAACCGCGCCAGTTCTACCGGCGCGATTTTATTTTATATAAATTTATTTTTGAAAAAGAAAAGGAAAGACTCAATAATACAAGCCTTTCCCGATCGTTTTCGATCTCATCTGGGCTGGCGCTTTTAGAAGCGATCTGCAGGAGGTCAGTCCGCGCTTCCCTTGCTTACCATTAGAGAGAGGATGAGGCTACCTCTCCTAGGTCTCGTTGAGACCTCACCCATAAATATCAAAACGATTAAAAAAACTATATCATAAATATCTAATTTTGTCAAATACTTATTGTCCGTTTTGGCCATGCTTACGGCCGTGTTCTTTTCCTCCGGCTGTGCCGCAACCAAGCACGGCCGGTGCGAACAACCCTCTCCCTGCGATCAGGAAGCACTCACGCTTCTGGTCGCTTCTACGTCCGCGCTCCCCCAAGGACGTAAACGAATACTGCAACCTTTTTCTCGATTTTCAGAGGATGGGTTGCAATCCCGATCAGTATCCGTTGCCGCAGCCGATTGAACTGCGGTTCCGGATTCCTGTCCCAAAGAACTAGGGATGGGAAAATCGGGAAACAAAAGGCGCGGAAATCCTTTCTTGGGAAATCCGCGCTTGTTTCATTTCTATGATATTTATTTTCTTTGCCTGACTATCTCAAACAAAACTACGGCTGTACTGACCGAAGCATTGAGAGAATCAATTTTTCCTTTCATAGAAATTTTTATTTTTTGATCAACTGCGTCTAACCACTTGTCACTCAAGCCATCGTGTTCCGTGCCAATCACAATAGCTGATGGGGAAGTATAATCAATGTCTGTATATATTTTTTTTGCGTCTGGTGTAGTAGCCAGACTTTTTATTTTGTTTTTTTTAAGCCAAGCTAAACATTCTTCTGTATCACAAATTACGATATTGTTTGTAAACACTGTTCCAAGAGATGCGCGTATTACATTTGGGTTGTATATATCGGTTCGTGAATCTGTAATGATCACTGCATCAACTTGAGTAGCATCTGCGGTCCTAAGAATCGCCCCTAGATTGCCTGGCTTTTCTACTGATTCTAGAATCACGACCAAAGGATTTTTGCTTAATTTAATTTTTTCTAGCTCTAAATATTTTGCCCTAGCCAAAACCAAAAAACCATCAGGATTATCTCGCAAAGAAATTTTTTCAAAAACATTTTTTTCTACATTAATAATTTTTTCTTTATCAATCCCTGCCAACTTTTTGTCTTTTGCTAATTCTTCTGAAAAATATAAATTATCAATTACAATTCCAGCCTCTAGGGCTAGGCTAACTTCTTTCTGCCCTTCAATTACTATCAAATCTTCTTTTTTTCTTTTATTAGCTTTTCTCAACTTGATAATTTCTTTAATCTTTGGATTTTGCGTGCTTGTTATAGTTTCCATATTTTAAATATATAAATTATTTTTATTATTTTTATCCAATTCCCATTTATCAACATTGTTTACAATATAATTTCTGATATTATTAAATTCTTTTTCGTTTCTGATAATTCTGTCATGAAATCGAGATTGCCAAGCAAATTCAATATTATTTTTATTTGCTATTTTGGTGACGATCGATTTATATGAACCAATAATTGTTGAAATAGATTCTGATTTAACATTGCCAAATTTTGAAACATAATCCATGTCCGTAGGAACAGGGCATTGCCGCGTAGGAACAGGGCATTGCCCTGTTCCTACATTTTTATTTTTATCTATTTCAATAATACCATGAACATGGTTCGGCATTATTATGTGTTCATACAAATTTACAAATGAAAAATGATTTGGAATTTCCAACCAATATTTTTCTGCTATTTTACCTATTTCTGATAATTCTATTTTATTATTTTTTATATCGCCAAAAAATAACTCTTTATTTTTTGTACAAATTGTCACAAAATAAAATCCATCCTGTGAATAATCATATCCTTTGTATCTGTATTGTTTTTGTGTTTTATATTTCATCTCCTCCTCTATTTTTTTGTTTTCAATACCTTAATTGTAGAATTTTCCCTATATAAAGTCAAAAATAGGCTCTACTATTGACAAAAATAGATTAGTTATATTTATTGTTTTTATAAACAACGATCTTTTTTTAAACAGTTTCATTCAACCTTCCCCAATAAAGGGGAGCAAGGAAAAGAGAAATGAACCTGAAGAGAAGATTGGTTATTGCGTTGAGGTTCGCTGCCGTCATTACGGGTAGCATCCTGGTCTACTCTTTCTTCATGGAGACAAAATCCCAGGAAATCATATTTATGTTCCCCTGGCTGGGCAATATACCGCTCAAAACGGTGTCACCCAGAACATGGGATTGGTTGGCCGGAATCATCTGGCCTGCGATTGCTGTATTATGGATTACCAGAGAGAGAATGATTATGAATAGGGAGTTGCAGAAAGACTTCTTGACCATGATCTTTGTTGGTGTGGTTGCCAATGTTCTGGGTTGCCACTTCATGAATACCAACGAAACCATTTCTCTGGTTGTCATTATCTCTGGTGTGCTGTGCATCATCTACAGCATGAGAGATATGTCGGTCGGAAATGACTTCTGGGGCTTTACCCTCGGATTTTCATTCCCCATCATCTACGTAGCCGGTGTTGTCCCCGCTCTGGTTGTGTCTATGGGCATGATTATTTCTGCCTTGATGGGGATGGCCATCGGTCGTCTTCTGGTCTTCGTTTCTTCCGGCAACACCTGGAGAAAATTCGGCTATTTCTGGATCGCCAAGAAGGTCCAGAAACCCGAAGATGAGGACCTTCCCGCTAACTAGGAGGACGGCGGAAGAGAAACAAACAAAAAAACGGCTACGTTGCGCATCTGCGACGTAGCCGTTCTTTATTTTCAAATATTATTTCTTTTTTTGTTCGCTTCTGTATAGAACGTAGGATGCTCCAATCGTTCCAAGAAGAATCAAAGCAACAATAAAAACAAACAATGGCAAACGGAAATTCATGGGGATAAAATACATGGGCATCATGAGAATCCCTCCGAGCATAAAAACCTTTCCACCGAATCTATGCGTCTTGTTCCATACTTCTTCCGAAGACAAGGTCCAAGGAGTACGAATCCCCATAAACCAATTCATTTTTATTTTTCCCATATAGTTTCCGATCAAGACAAACAAAATCCCAACCAAAAATGGAACCCAAAAACTGACAGGGACATTATAGCCCAAAACATTTAGTCCAGTAATAAAATAAATCGCTGTCATAAAAAATACAAAATAGGCTTTGAAAAAATGATATATTTTTTTGAACTGCTCATATCTTTCTTTTTTTGGATCCAAATAGGGGATTGTCAAAAAAAGTAAATAAACACCTAGAATAATCAGGGGCATCAGGATTGCGCCCACAAATTTGCTCCCATAGTTGTCTACTTCACCAGCAAAGTTCCAGTGAATCGGAACTTGATCTGGAAATTGCGAATAGAAATAAATAGAAGCAATCACAGAAACCAAAATTAATAAAATTGGAATAATTTCTGTTTTAATTGTTGGCTTGATTGGGTTTGGCATATGTTTTTTTATCTGTCATTCCCGCGCAGGCGGGAATCTTGGTTTTTTACTGTTCTTCGCCGAGATTCCCGCCTGCGCGGGAATGACAAAATTATATAATTTATTTCTTAAAAAATTTAATTAATAATTTCGCGACTTCCTCAAACACACTCAAGTTCAAAGAATATATAATTTCTTGTCCACGTCTAATGGAAGTAACTAAATTGGCTTGTTTTAAAATATTCAAATGATGAGACAAAGAGGGTGGAGTAATAGAAAAGTTTTTTCCTATTTCTCCAGCTGTCATATCTTTTTTCTTGAGCATCTCTAATATTTTCCGACGAGTCGGATCACTTAGAGCCTGCATTGTTTTATTTAAAACCATATTATATTTTCTAAATTTAATGTTTAGATATTTAGACAACTATCTAAATTATATCGTATCTGATTTTTTTGTCAACATGTTCAAATAAAATAAAAACAAAATAAGAAAAATAAAAAAGAAGGCTTTGGTTTAAAATTTAGCCTTCTTTTTATATTATTTTTTTATTTCTCTTGTTTTCTTATTTTTATTCCTGCCTATGCCAACGAAAAAATCTATAGTACAGCCAACGGAGTAGTTTGAATATTATTACCAAAACAACAATCACTGTCACAATCCAAACGATAACCACTGGAAGTATAAACACAAAGGCGATCATAGCGTCTACATATTCAGCAAGGCCCAAAAACATATTTTTGAGTGCTCTTTTGGCTACAATTAGGGGTCGCCATCTAAGACCAAATACTTCTACGTCAGAATCAGCTGTCAAAGTTATACGAATAGTAGACATATCAACCTGTCTTTCCAAATACTGAAGTTGCCCCTGAATTCTTTCAATTCTTCCCCGGACATCGCTCAGACGATTGGCTACGCTCAAAGTATCATTGATATTAAAAGCATTTTGCATAATTTGCAAATATTGCGCTTCTTCGGCTCGCAAGTTTCTAAGCTGAGCTTCAAAATCTACATATTGTTCAGTCACATCTTCTGAGTCAATACTTTCACTTTCTACTTCTTTGGCAAGTTTTTTTATATTTTCAACTGCCACCTCGAAACTCTTTACTGGCACTCTGACTGTCACATTGCCTGATTTAGTGCCATCAGATGATTTATAAACATTTGATTCGTTTACAAATCCGTTCAATTTCAATGTTAGTTCTTGAATATTTCCAGCTGTAATTTCAGCGTCTTTTACATAAATTCTCAAATTGGCATTTTTGATAATTTTTTTCTGAGTCAAATCTCCTTCTCCCTGATATTGCGATGGAACAGCTGACGGAGTACTATCAGCCTTTGATCGAGTTAATGATTCAGAAACGGAATCAACGGCTCCCCACAACAAATTATCTGAACTACCCAAACCAATCTCACTATCAACCGAGTATTGTTTACCAGAAGAAGTTGCGTTATACAATCCCCTAGTCACAAAACTTGCTAAGACAGCCAAAGCTATAATAACAATAATAACGATACCTAAAATTTTTCCAATTTTAAAAATTGTTTCTTTCATAGATTTTAATTATTTATAAAATTATGCTCTTTTTTATGAGCTATTATATCAATGAATGTTTTTAGAGCTATCAAAACGATGAGAGCAAAAATAGGTTCGCCTAGAGTCATCGACAAAATCCCTCCAAAGATGATAGTTAAGTGCATTATAACAACTCTTTTATATGGCTGAAACATTAGCTGAATAAAAATATGCCTTTTTTTATATTCTTTTTTGCCAATATAATTTGAATAAAATGAATATCCATGACTAATAAATAATGCTGTTATTGCTATTATGATGCCCGTATATGATTCTAATTTTTCATAAAACAGGGCAAAAACAAAAACACCATGAATTGCGGTAAACATTCCGTAGTGTAATTCAAAAAAAAGTATCAACCCTACTATTGTCAAAATATTATACAATGAACTAAATACTGTTTTTTTAGATGAATCATTTACTTTTATGGTTTGTTTGCTGGCTATTATAATCTTGGGAATGTTAAAAATTCCAATTACAACATTTTCAAACCAATACAAAAACATAATCGCAAATAAGCTCCAACCAAAAAACAAAACTCCAAGAAGGGGGGCCAGATTGGCCAGAATCAATATTATTACAGAAATATTTTTCATATATCTTTTTTAAATTATACCATTTTTGGTTTTTTTTATAAACAAAAAACGGCCTTTAGCCGTCTATTTTGAAATCAAAGAGGGGCGACGCAAAAATTCTGCACGTCCCTCTTCTGGAAGCTTTTTGCTTGATGTTCTCACGAACTTCTGAGAATACTGAACCTCTTGATTCCCAAAAGACCTTGGAGCATACATAGATCAACAAATCCGCTGAATGTAATAATTCTTCCTTTACTCTCTTTCATAGTGAGACCCCTCATGGCCACTTTGGAGCCAAGAGCGTCTCTGTCTACGCTTGTCCATCGTCCTCTTTTTTGGATTGCAATTACTGTCGTTGCTCTTGCCATGGCTTCCTCCCCCTTTTTGCGCACTTTTGCGCGCTCTAAATTGTTTTAGAAGAATTTCTTATTTATATAATACTCCTAATTTTTAAAAAAACAAATTTATCTACAAATATCGCTCCTGCACTCGAGACCAACAAAACAAGAAGGATAATACCCTTCTTTTATACAGCAAGATCCTCCTTTGTATCCACAATCAGTTCTTGTTATAAAAATTTGGGTAGCTATAATATAGCCATTTACATAAGCCACGCCTACGCCTGTTTCATCATATTCTGCGGTCAAAATATTCTTTCTATGCCCTGGACTATTCATCCATCCTTGAATAGTTTCGTTTTCTAGTTCTTTCTTGGTCTGCCATTCAAATTTGTTTGGCATTATATCTTTTTCTTTTTTAAACTCTTCTTCTCTCTCGCTCAATTCTTCCTCTACTATACTCAGTCTTTCTTCTTCCAAAGATGACTCTATTTTTTCTATGAATATGTTGTTAAAATTGCTTCTTTTTTCTTCACAACTATTTACCAAATTAAATAATTCCCCCTCGAGACCGGAAAAAATTCTTGCTGTTACGCCAGGCATGAGAGCGATATTTTCTCCAGCTCGATTAAAATAATATATACCCGCATTATTCAAGCGATCTTTGTGATAAAGACCCAAGCTTAAATTCTCATGATGAATGATTGGATAGTCGCAAGTCTTATAAAGACTAGTCAAACTGACATTTTCTTGAGCTAAACTAAGGCTATGAGATCTAGCTATTTTTGCTACTTCGCAGTTCCACTCAAGCTCACCGAGGCCATTCTTTTTTCTTTCTTGATTGATTAAGTTATAAATCTCTTTTTCCATTTCTGTCAGATTATACCTCGAGTCAGAGCTAATTCTGTTTGTTTCCGAACATTCATCAACAAAACTTTTATCTTCCATAACAACAACCGGCAAAATGCTATTTTTAGAAATATTTATTTTTTTCAAATTGCTATTGGCAATTCCTAACCCCAAAGAACGCATTAAATTGAAAGCATCTTGAATGCGCCCTAGAAAATATCTTTTTTTATCTTTGGGATTCACATACCAAGCCTCGCCATGATTTTCTACCTGCAAAAAAATTTTTCCTAGATTTTTGTTTACAAAATTTAAATCAACTGGCATGCTACCATATCCGCTAGGATTATAATTATTAATTAATTCATTTCTGTCAGGACATCCGTCATTGTCTGAATCAGTTTTTTGCGAGTTGGTGCCAATAGCATCTTCAAAGGCATCGGGTAACCCGTCTGAATCGCTATCCTTGCCAGACAAATTTTCTATTGCTATGGGAATTTTTAACAAATTACTATTTGTAATGCCGATCCCCAAATTTCTCATAATAAAAAAAGCGTCTTCTGGGCGCCCCAAAAAATATCTTTCCTTGTCGACTGGATTTATATACCAAGCTTCGCCGTTTTGTTCTACTTGCAGCAAAATACGACCAGCCAATTTTCCAGCCATAGTTTCGGCATTTGCCAAATTGACGGGAATCACTGTCAAAAATAAAATTAAAATATAAAATATTTTATGTTTCATGTGCTTATTGTTGCATGTTTTATCCAAACATTATCCAGCCTGGTTTAAACAAAAGAAGTACGCCAATAATAAATATTATAATTCCTCCAATAAATCCTGCCCAGCGAGTATATTTTGAACTGCTGGCTTTAATTTGCAGGGTGGTCATAGCAATAAAAAAAATAATCAAATCATCCAACATAAATATAAAAATATACAAAATCAAATATCCATAATGCTGCCAAGTAGGTAAATCTGAGAGGGCCAAAACTTGCGTATAAACAGCCGGCAAACCAGCCGAGCAAACCAATTCAACCAAATTTACAGCAAATGCTAATAGGACAATTCCTCCGAAAGCAAGCCAAATATTTTTTATGCTTACTATTTCTTTGAGCCTTCCAAATACTTTTTTTCTTTTTTCTTCGGGTACGACATGACATCCGCCATTACGATTTTTCCAAAAATCATAAAGATGATATGATCCGCTTCCGATCGCTACCAGCCCAATTATAATTCTCACCCAAAATACAAACCCCAAAAACAAAAATAAATTCAACCAAGCCGAAAGAAACAAAAAATAAACTACGCCAGAAGCGATTATAAAAGACAACCCAAGAAACCACATTCTTTTTTTGTTTTCCATTCCAAGGAGTAGAGTGATAAGAAATAGAAGAACCCACATTGAGCATGGATTGAATCCATCAATCGCTGCAATTATCAAAGTAAACGCGGGAAGAGAAAACTTTTTGATATCGATCTCCCCAAGAATTGGTACATTGATTTTATCTAGCATTCCCTGACTATCTATTGTGTCAGCGCTACAACCGCAATTATGCAAACATTCTTCATCGCTTGCATCGCAATCATGCGGACAATCATTTTTTTCTCCCCTAATTACAGGACCGACTGTATCAACGCATCCTTCATTATTATACTTATCTATCAATGATAATATTTTTCCTCCTGTAACCTCATCATTGTAATAGCCGGATATAGCCTGATCTCCGATGACGGTCAGGGGCACTCCAGCTACGTTTAAATTTAATTTTTTTCCAACCTCTGACATCAGCTGGGCATTGTCGCGATTATACCAAACCTCATAGCGATGTGTTGCAATATTTTTATTTTCATATTCTAGCCTATCCAAAAATTTTTCTTCCTTGGCGCAGTGCGGACAACCGTTACCATAGAAAAAATAAATATCTACCCCGTTAGACTTTTCTTCATTATCAGACCCAATTGATTCATTGGAATATTTTATTGTATTTTCTAAATTTTCAACTATTCCACTATTATGTCTTACGGGGTCTACTTTTTCTTGAGCATTTATAGGTAATACGGCTATAAAAAGTAAAAATATAGTTAAAAATAAAAAAACTTTTTTCATATTTAATATTAAAGTGAGTTAAAAATAAAAAATAAACAGTATTGACTGTTTAGATTATAAGATATTAGTGAATAAAATTCAAGCTTCGATTACATCAATCTAATCTTCTCTTTTTAGCTCAATACCACACTGAGGGCATTTTAGGCTTGAGCAAGGGGTTCCTTTTTGGTGAATGATTTTATAATCACATTTTTCACAAACACAATATCCTCCTGGACCTTTGCCTTCTGCCTCTTCTATTTCTACTTTAAATTTACCTCTCTTTTGCCATCCAAAACTCTTGCCAAACTCAGGCTTATAAAATGAAGTACTTAATTCATGGCTAGCAATTTGAATTGCTACGTATTGAAGTTCGTTAATTTTTTCAATAAGTTTTTCTCTCAATTGATTAGAAATTTTGGCAGCTTCATCAACTGTTAAATCTTTTGATAGCTTAATTTCTAAGTTAGCGGTAACGGCTGATCCTTTTTTTTGAGTTTTTAGGGAACTAACTTCTATTTTTTCATCTTGAGCTATTTTTTTTATTTCTGCTTCTATTTCTTCTCCTGCAGACACATCCAAAAGCGACCCAATAGCATCACGACCAATTGAAAAAGCTTCTTTTATTATATATAGTCCCATAAATATAGCTATCAAGGCATCAGCATAAATCCAATATTTGGCCAAAATTATTCCAACTAAAATCGCTAAAGATGTATAGACATCAAGCCGTGAATGAACTCCATCCGAAAGCAGGCTAACTGAATTTTCTTTTTTCCCGTAATAAATTTTCACTCTAGACATAATCTCATTTACAACAACTGAAAATATCATTACGCCAAAAACTAAATAATTTATATTCAGTTCCTCGGGATGTAAAAAGTTTTTGATAGCATTATATATTATGCCGGCTCCAGTTGCCAATATAAACAAAGTAATAATTGTTCCGCTCAATACTTCAAATTTATAATGCCCATATGGATGTTTTTCATCAGCTGGTTTGCCAGAAATTTTTATGCCTAAATAGCTAATCAAAGAAGCAAAAATATCTACAAATGAATCAATTCCTCCAGCTAGTACGGCTGCGGAATTAGAAAAAACACCAACGATAATTTTACCGCCAGCTAAAATAACATTGGCTATTATTGCTAATGAAGCAACTTTTTCTTTCATGTTTTTACTTAATTATTTTTATAGCTTTTCCTTCAACAATAGCTTGGCTTATTTTTTTATAAGCCGAAGACAAAATTCTTTGAAAAGTGCTTTGAGAAGTTTTCATCTGCCTAGCACACTCTATCTGGTCTAAATTTTTTATATTTTTAAGCCTCATAGCCTCTACTTCTTCAATAGTAAGTTCAATAATATCAAGACTACTCATGGGGATACCTTGCGGTTTAAAATAATAAGAATTTATTTGACTGCTAATACGACGCCTTAAACAAGGGCGCCCCAAACGCTTCATTTGCTCCTGTCTATTTTTTCTACATCTATTTCTCATACTATTATCTTATAATAAATTCAAAACAAAACCAATCCCACTTCTTTTGTAAAGAAACAGGATGGTTTTTGCTATTTATTTTTTGTCCTTTAGGTTCTTTAGCTCTTCACGAGCTTCTACTAATTCCTGTTCTAGAATTCCAACTTCTTCTTCAAGGGCAACTTGTTCATCTTTATTTGTCCATCTTCGTCCCATACCCATTCCTCTACCAAATCCACATCCAAAACCTCGTCTCGTTCCTCCACCACAAGAACCCATTCCTCGGCCTGTCATTGGACCCTCTCCACGAGGACCTGTTTTGTCTTGTCTCGGCATATTTATCACCCCCATTCTAATTTTTTGTTAATTTATGAATATATATTCATATATATTTTATATTATATACCCATAAATATATTTTGTCAAGCCCTTTTTGTATATATTTCAAAAAATTAACATATCTTTAACATATCTTATAAAAAATGTTATAATATGTGCATAATTAAAAAATTTAATTTTTATGAAAAAAATCTTTAATTCAAAAATCTTTTTACAAACCTTTCTTGCATGTCTAATCAC
>Ga0066639_10000715_pt1 | contig 29264 bp, 43 predicted proteins | sample CryGeyCG2114_010_2_FD_59504 | JGI IMG/M metagenome (GOLD analysis project Ga0066639, IMG submission 59504) | Groundwater microbial communities from aquifer - Crystal Geyser CG10_big_fil_rev_8/21/14_0.10 | ecosystem: Environmental > Aquatic > Deep subsurface > Groundwater | place: USA: Utah...
CTCTACGGGGACGGTGGACGCAAAACCGCGCAAACCAATGCATCGCGCGGAATGGAAACCGGGGGTTTTGGGTTCCGTGATAAATCAATTCAAAGGCGCGGTTACAAAACAATGCAGTGATTTCGGATATGATTTCAGATGGCAACCGCGGTTTTATGATCACGTCATCTGTTTTGAGCGATCATTGGATAGGATTAGACAATATATCAGAAATAATCCTGTCATGTGGCACCGCGATCGCGATAACCGGTCAGGGATAGCAATGTAGATAGCCGAAATGAACGCAACCTTTTCATCCAACTCACATTATAGTACTATAGTGCTGATTCTATATGGATAAACATCAAGAAAAAGAACTTGTACAGCGCGCGAAAAAGGATCCGGAAGCATTCGGGGCCATATTTGAGGAGTATTATGATCCTATATTCGGCTATATCCTGAAGCGTACCGGAAACGTGCACCTGGCACAGGATATTGCGAGTGAAACGTTTTTCAAAGCTCTGGATCGGCTGTGGCAATTCAGGTGGCGCGATATTTCGATATCAAGCTGGCTTTATCGCATTGCCACCAACGAAATCAACCAGCATTTTCGCAAAGAGAAAAAGCGCACATACTCGCTTGATGCGATGCTCGAGACAAGCGGCATAGAATTAGCGGATGAGCGCGACCTGTTGGAAGAGATCATGGAGCAGGAGCGCGAACTGGAACGGGCGCGGGATTGGGCGCGGGCGCGGAAGCTGATTCATGATCTGCCTGAGAAATATCAGGAAGCGCTGTCGCTGCGTTATTTTGAGGATAAAAAAATCTACGAAATAGCCGAGATCCTCGGCAAGAAAGAGGGAACCGTGAAATCTTTGCTTTCGCGCGGGACCGCGATGCTCCGGACACGCATGGGGCGAACGCAACCGAATAATGAGTCCCGTATTGTAGATACAGAGGCGATTAGTCCCGCTTCTAAAGAACGTTAAACATATGGACAACGAGCACAATCCATTTCAAAACCTCGCGAAGCCGCAGGTTGCGCGCATGGCGAGTCATCGGCGCAGACTTAAGATCGCCCTGCTCACCGCGCATGAACATCGCTCTAGTGTCCGGATGTTTGGCCGCATTAGTAATGATTTTGTTAAATGCATGTCTATAGGTAAAAAAAGCACTGCCATTGCCACGGTGGCGGTATTCGGTCTTGTTGTGGCGGCAGGTGTGTTTGGACCGAGCGCGTCCGATGTCGCGCAGGCCGAAGCAACCAGTACGGTGAAGCGCGCGTTTGCGCGATTTGTGAACTTGTCGGACGAAGAGAAGACACAACTTGAACAGCAGTTCCAAAGCCGTATTCATTTTAAGGAGCATGGAGAGGGAATGTTCCATGGCATGGATGAGCTGACCGTTGAAGAGCGGACAGCTAAATTAGAAGAAACCAAAGCCTCACTTCAGGATTCTTTGACCGAGGCGCAGGCCGCGAGCGATTTGCAGGTCATATTAGCGGACGAGATGCCTATCCCCGGATTTTTGGGGAAGGCGGGCAGGGCTTTCGGATTCAAAATGATGCGTCATACAGAAGAGGGTCTCGCAAACCTTCCTGATGATATTAAAGCGCGTGTACAGGAGCACGAAGCACTGGAGGCAGAGATGAAGCCCGTGAAGTTTTTGGTCTATACTAATCCTGATGGTAAAAAGGTAACACTCGGCGTGAACGCCACTGATGAAACCGTAATGAAATTTGTGGAAGGCGAACAGCCGGTGGGCGGACCGGGTGTGCCCAGAGGGCCGCACGGAAGAGAGGGTATGATGTGGAATGATGACGCGAGTGGATCGTAATCTATAAGCGCAATCTATAGAATTTAAAAAGCCTCGATCTTATTTCAAGATCGAGGCTTTCGGTATTCGTCGCATCGCTGCCGCTATGCGCACCACCGCACACACGTTGTGGGTCTTCGCCATGCAATCGAATACTTGGGCTTAACCTGCTGGCACGCCTGTCGGGAGGGATGGCCAGCTAGGTTAAGCCGTTAGTTGTGTTGTCGTATCAAGGATCATGTGTCAGACCCTATTGTAGTGTGTTATCTCAGATTGTCGATATAATACCGGTACTCTCGCCATGCACAAAGACTCGTTACTCTTTATTACACGATTCGTTGTATACTATAGAAAATATTAACGAAATTATATGAAGCGTTTAACATTGGTAATTATTGGCATTGTTTTGGTTCTCGGTTTCGCGATCTGGTTTTCGCAGCACAGAGGATTGAGCGCGGACAAAACAGGGAACATGACAAGCGCCGCACATCCGGAAGATGCGACCTATCGGATCAACGGAAAAGATGTAACGCTTGTGAACGGACAGAACGAAACGGCAATAGAGGGCAGTGCTTCAAAAATAATAACGCGGGTCTGGAGTGGGGAGCCTCAGTTTGGAGATCTGAACGGGGATGGGATTAATGACGCGGTCATTATTATTATTCAAGAGACCAGCGGAAGCGGTATATTCTTTTATGTAGCCGCGGCACTCAAAAATCAAACAACCGGCGGATACAATGGCACTGATGCATACGTGCTCGGGGATCGCATCGCACCGCAGAATTTCAGTATAAGCAAGGGAATCATTGAGGTGAACTATGCTGATCGAGAGCCATGGCAGCCTATGACAACTCCTCCGTCAGTGGGCGCGACCACATATCTGCACGTTGTGAACGGGGCGGTGGTCGCCTCAGAGCAGTAGAGGCAAAAAAACAGCGGTTGCCCCAGCCATGACTCGCATGTTATTCTGTGTGGGTATGCATGAAGAATTAGTAGACATCGCGGACGAGAATAATGAGCTTACGGGCGAGGTTGTCTCTCGGAGAGAGGCACACGCCCGCGGGTTATGGCACCGAACGGCGCATATCTATTTTTATCGTGCAACTGAGCACGGTGTTGAACTTTTGGTTCACTTGCGTTCCAAGGAAAAAGATTCCAGTCCTAATAAATGGGATACTCGTTTTGGCGGACACCTAGCCTCCAGGCAAGGGCTTTTGGAGGCGTGCGTCAGAGAGGTCAGGGAAGAAGCTGGCATTGATATATCGCCTGATGATCTTGTTGATGGGGGCTGGTTCGGAAAGAACGAACCCACCAAGCATTTCAGTTACAAATATTTCTACAACTTTACCGGAGACAAGGGCGACTTGCATTTTTCCGACGGGGAGGTGCAGGCGGTCAAGTGGATGACGCTTACTGATATTGCGACCGCACTCGCGGAGCATGCTGATGACTGGACCCAGAAATCGGACAGCTTCAAAAAGATTATCGCGTTTTTCAAAATACATCTGAATATATAAACCACGCATACATAGGCGTTTTTGTGTCTGTGCGTGATTTTTGCTGTGGATAGGGTGTACTGGATCCATATGAACAGCACCATCATTCCTTGGATTATCGTTGCGATCGTTATTGTGTTCCTGTTTTCAATAGCACTTGCTGTTGTGTTATGCAAAAAATCAAAAGGCTGCAAGACCGCGCCTGACTATCGTGCGTTTTTTATTACAGGTATTTCGTGGCTTGGTCAGGAATACCGCTTGCGTTTATGTTTAATAATTACGGGTTGTTGGGCATGGGAGTAGTGTTTGCCAGTGTTGGACTTATCAATAAAGACAAATGGAAAAAGGAAGAACTGCAAGGAAGAAAAAAGGCAGAGTTGATTTTGCTTTTGGGAGTTGCGATTTTGATCGGGGTTGCTCTGCTTTACGCGGAAATGAAGCGCGCGTCGTAATAAGCTACTATTCAAATAAAAAAACGGTCCGACATCGGCCGTTTTTTGGTATCGTGCGATATGTATGTTTCAATCGCGCCAGCAGTTGAAACACATCTTGTCGTCTATCATGCACTCAGAACAGCGTGCATTATTGCTGGGACACCGACAGGTGTGTTTGTGCTGCCGACAGATCCTTTTGCCGCAGCCGCCGCACAGGGTGACAGATCGTTTGCCACACCGTTTATCACGCGATAACGGTGATTCGCACATTTCGTCCTGCTCCACATGGTGCGGTCGTTCCCGTATTTTTTTCTGAGGCATTCGTCATCCTCCTTCTTTTGGTCAATGCAGAATACGCGACGGTTGGCGTGGATTCAGAGACTCGTTGTTTTTGTCCTCCCTCGTAAAAAAGAACGTACTATTTTATTTTGCTGACATCTCTACGCACACACCATAAGCAAGGTTGGCTATGTTGTCAATGGAAGAAAAAGAGGCACCACAATGGCGTGGTGCCTGCAAGATGAGAACTTCGCGATCAATCAGGGTGTTGCAGAGAGAATAGACTTTAGGGCGACAGCAGCAGACTGATGACCGCCATTGTCTTTGCCAAATCTCTTCGGTAAGTTGTGTGGGTCATAGAGCCGGCAGTAGTAGATCGAATTGGCAAACGTGCGGTCGCCAACAATTATGATGGTTTCTACTTGCTCCATGGCAAGCAGCGTCTCCGTGATGTCGCATTTGAAATAGTTCAGAAATGCGAATCGCAACCCACTAAATTCCACGTGGATTGAATACATTTTTCCGTTGTTGCTAACTGCCGAGGGATGTTTTGGTGCAAGTTCTTTAATAGCGGTGAGTATGAAGTCTTTCTTGCTAATACCCTCAGTTTTGGCGACCAACTGTTCTGCTGCCATAGGGTCATCTCCTTTGAAAAGAGCATGCTGTTATGAGCGACCATCGCGATAGTGTATAGGTATCATTGCATACCGCCAAGATTATGCAACTGCTACTTCCTTGAAGAGGAAGGACGTTGCTGGTTCGGCACTGTTTCTGCTATACTGAATACAATTCACTTATCATTTATACAAAATGGCTATGAACGCACAGGCAATTCTTAATACTCAGATCTTTATCGGTCTGATCGTTTATATATGCGTGGCGCGCTGGTACGTCCTGCCCAAGCTGTATTCGATCTCATTCAAGGCGGCGCTTGCGCCATTGCTTCTTGTTTCTGCGCTACGCATCACGGGGCTCTATTTTTTGCTGCCACAACTGACCAATAACCTGCCTGCCGCATTTTCCGGACCTGCAGGTTGGGGTGATTTTTCGGTGGGCATTCTTGCCTTGATCGGAGCGATTCTGCTCCGAAAGCGTGGAAACGCTGGCGTATTCTTCGCCTGGCTCTACGCCATTCTTGGCGCGGCTGATTTCATGTATGCACTGTATCTCGGAAACGTGTACCAGATGCATAACCACCTCGGCGCGGCATGGCTTCCGGTGACGCTTTTTGGGCCAGGACTCATGGTTGTTGTCGGATTGATCTGGATAGTGCTTCTCAAACATCCGAATCGCTCAAAGTAACATATATATCCGAATAACCCCTCTTTATCTTGAGAGGGGTTATTTAGTATAGGTTCAACTGTCAAAAAAACGAGAAAGAGGGTAGAATAGAGGAAAAGAATAACAAGAAAATATGTTTTGGAAAAAATGTAATACCAGCCCGTCATCGATTATGAATTCGATCCGCATATTCGCGGTTATTATTATTCTGGTTATATTTGCTGAAAAATCGGGTGGCCTGAGTCGCGAGACTGGGGATCTGCTTGTGCTTCTGATGTCGCTTTATATCCTTTCGTGGAGCTATCGAGAGTATTTGATAAAGAACCCGAAAGTGCGATTATGGATTATGGTTGTTATGGCCGTGTTTGTATTTCTGGGCGTTGCGGTAATGATCGTTCGGCCGTAATTTTTGAACGGGATTCATCATGTATATGAACATGAGTTACACAAAAAGAACGATAGTGGGCTTCTGTATAGTCATATTGATCGTCTTAGCTTCTTTTTTCTTTTTAACCGTTAGGAATGTTGGTACTGTTGGTTCTCCTGAAGCGGCCTCATTCACGCAGGATGATCTCGCAGCAACTGAGAGCTATCTGCGTTCCGCAATAGGCGAGTACGCGCCCGATGAACCGGTGCTTGGCGGTACGTGGTATGTGACCGATGTGCAGCTTGCCGGTGACCGCGCGTTTGTTTCATACGAGGATGGGCACATCGCGCGACAGGCGCTTGTTGGCATTGAAATAATGAATGGAAGCCCCCGCGTTGTGCAGGCTCTGTCGGCGTACATAGACAATCGGGAAGCGATAACAGTCCATTCCGGCGATCGATATGTCATAGCGCTTAATGCAAATCCGACCACCGGATATGGGTGGCGGGTAGCAGATGAAAGCACAATTACGCCCGACGGCGAAGGATTCATTCCCATTGACGGTTCGTCTAGCATGCTTGGATCCGGAGGAATTGATTACTTTGTTTTCATTGCGGGAAAGGCAGGACAGGAGTCGGCAATTTTTTTGTACAGCAGGCCATGGGAGAGCGTGGTGCCGCTTGATAAAAAAACATTCACTTTATTAGTGCAATAAAATTATGAATACGAAAATGTACAACTTCTTAATGCTTGCGCTTGCTGTTGTTGGGGGTGTTATACTGGCTTTTCTTGGATTATCCGGCCGGTTGTAGCGCGGGAATAAAAAAAGGGGAACGGAGGTGATTCCGTTCCCTGTTCGTCTACTGGAGTTGCAGGACGCACAATATTCTTTTTGAATTTTTTCGAAGGAACTCCTCATCTTCTCCGACTAGGGTTCCCTTTGGTACGCCTAATTGTTGCGGTTGGGCGAGCAGAATGGCGGCTCGTCCAGTGCTGGGAATTGTTGTTTTAACAACCTCGTAGGTGCCGGGAGGCACCGACGGACCGTTGATTCGTTCGGTGAAATTCCACGGATTCCATGCATCACCGCTGATTGTCAGTTCCACTGCACACCTCCATGATAAAGTGAAGTGATTGGAAAGACCGATTATCTGCATACTCATCCAAAACAGCACATTTGTCAATGGGTGTGTTACATTTTTTAGGTATGATCGTTATGGTATAATGAAGATAATTTAATCGCGCTTTTGCTAATACATACGCGAAGCGCACTATTACATGGATACAGCAAGTGGCAGTATGGGCTGGAAGAGCCCAAAAGCAGCTCTTTCTCTTCTTGGGATGATGCTTATCACCGGAGTGGTAGTCGTTGCTATTCTGCAGCAGCGCATTATAAACAATCCGCAGTGGACTGTTTCAGTTACAGGCCGTGGACGTATTGAATATGTTCCTGACACCACCAACGTGACCATGGGGGTGCGTGTTGATCGAGCAGAGACTGGAGAAGCCGCGCTTGCTCGTTTGAATGATGCCATGGACAAGGTGTTCTCGGCTGTACAAGAGATAGGTATTCCGAAAGAGGACATCTCTACTCAAAACTATTCGCTTTATCCGGAGTATGACTATATAGACGGAAAATCGGAACTTGCGGGGTATAGTGCGAATCAATCCATTACCGTCAAGATAAAAGACGTTACTGAAGACTCGGATACAGTGTCAAAGGTCATTGAGGAAGCTTCAAAAGCCGGAGCAAATCAGATTCAGGGCGTTGCGTTTGAGACCTCTCGCTCTGACGAACTGAAGGATCAGGCTCGGCTTGAGGCGATTGTCGACGCGCGAGCAAAATCAGAAACTATGGCCCAAGCGCTTGGCGTGAAGCTTGGCAAGGTTGTTGGTTGGTGGGAGAATATTATTGCAGGTCCGGACGCGCCAAACCCATATTACGGAGAAGCATCAATGGGCAAAGGAGGCGGGGGATCGCCGCAGACACCCGCTGGCACACAGGAGATTATCACTGAGGTCAATATCAACTACCGGATTAAATAAATCCATATGCAAATACCGCTTGCGTATCTCGCAAGCGGTATTATTTTTTTTATGATTCTTTTTTCCAGATCCACCAGGAATACACAACCGTGCCCAGTGAGATGAGTATGATGCTCCCAAAGAAAAGCGGCACATACCATGAGACAGGAGCAATGATCGAAGCAATGATGGCGACACCCGCGACCATAAATAATTTTCCGCCGAATCGGTGCGACTTGTTCCAGACGGTCTCATTGGAAAGCGTCCACGGCGTGCGTATGCCCACAAACCAGTTGCGACGCACTTTTGGCATGATATTACCGAGTATGATGAACAACAGTCCAATGCCGGCTGGCACAATGGCATCGACCGGAAGATCGTACCCAATTCCATTAAGGGAGCCTAGCGCATAAAAACCGGCAAAGAGAAGAACCAGCGCGATGCGGATGGTGGCGTATGGACGTGAAAAATCTTCATATCGTTCTTTACGCGGATCAGCCAGAGGAAGAAAGATAAGCATGAGGTATATGGCGATGAGCAGGGCGGGGAAGAAAAATGCGGCAAACGATCTTCCTGAATAACCATTTGGTTCACCTTCTAGGTTCCAGTGCGTCGTCACTTGTTCGGGGAAGTGCTGGTAAAAATAGACGCTTGAAAGCGCGGCCGCAGCCATGATCACAATGGTAAGCCATTCCAGCTTCCAGTTGATCGTGTATGGTAGTTTCATATTTTTTGAGCCGTAAAAAGGCTTTATGTTTTTATAAGCTTGGCTAATGATTCCATCAATTCCTCGATTACGGAGAGATTGACGGTATAGATGATGCGTTGCCCCTCCCGACGTGAGGATATGAGGTCAGCTTGCTTCAGGATAGAAAGGTGGTGCGATAGCGAGGCGCCGGACATGGGAAAATGCTCAAGAAGATCACCAGCGGCCATATCTTTTTTTTTGAGAAGTTCTATGATCCGCTGTCTGTTTGGGTCGCTGAGTGCCTGAAATGTTTTAGAAAGCGGCATATTGTATTTAGATATTTATATAACTATCTAAATAATAGCATGTTTGGCCTGCGCGTCAAGAAGCATGAAATACACTGTTTTTTTGAGAAGACAGGATATGAACATGCTCTTTGTTTGGTTTTTTACTGTATCCTTGCTACTATGCACTCATGTTTTACCACTAACGACTCTTTATGGAAAATACTGAAATACAGCACGAAATGCCCACGGTTAATTCTTCTTCTTCGAATTCTTCAAAAAAGATGATTTTAGTCGGTGTTGCGGCGGCAGTTGTTCTTATTGTTTTGGGCGTTTTTTCGTTCCGCGCTGGATTATGGGGAAAATTCGGAAGCACTAAAAATCAGACGGGCGGACCGGTCGCAACAGTGAATGGAGAAGAGGTAAGCAGAGAAACATTTGATGCTCGGCTTCAGCAGATGACTGCACAATACAAATCTCAGGGCATGGACGTGTCTTCACCTGAGAATACTGATACGATCAAAAATCAGGTGGTGCAGAATCTTGTAGATGAAACACTGCTCACACAGGCTGCGACAGAGGCTGGCATCACGGTGAGCGATGAGGATGTTAACAGCGAATTTGATACCATAGCGACGCAGTATGGGGGCGCTGATGCATTCTCCCAGGCGCTTATCGCTCAGAATGTTACCGAAGACGCGGTTCGGTCTGATTTGCGCGGACAGTTATTGCTGCAGAAATATCTTGAGCAGGAGATTGATATAAAAGGCATTACTGCGAGCGATGAAGAAGTGCAGGAAGCGTATGACAGTGTTGCTTCGCAGAATAAAGACGTTCCCGCGTTCGAGGATGTTAAGAGCGTTATTCATGATCAGCTTGTGCAGCAGAAGACACAAAACGCGGTGGCCGCATTCATCCAGACATTGCGGGACAAAGGATTGGTCACTATTCTTCTGTAGGTTTTTTTCTGGATGGGGGTAACTTTTCTTCGATTATTTAATTCAAAAGTTTTTTTGTGGTATACTTAAATGTATATGAAACAAAAAAATGTAAAGCGCCTTCTTATTTCTCTTGTCATTCCTCAGGTGGCAAGCGGCCTCGGTCTGCTCGCTTCCTTCTATGGCAAGAACGGCTGGTATGCTGCATTGGAAAAGCCGTTGTTCAATCCGCCTGATTGGGTGTTTGGACCAGTATGGAACGTTTTGTTCATTTTGATGGGAGTGGCGCTTTATATTGTATGGCGCGACGGAAAGGGTGAACATCGAAATTTGGCGTTTACTTTCTTTGGTATACAGCTTGGGCTGAACGTAATGTGGTCAATGCTGTTTTTCGGACTGCACGAGCCGGCATGGGCCTTCATTGAAATATTATTCTTGTGCTGCGCGATTATCGCGACGCTCAGTTCGTTCTGGCGCATCAATAAGAACGCGGGCGCGCTGCTTGTCCCATATCTTGCGTGGATACTTTTTGCTGGGATTCTAAATATTTTTATCTGGCAGCTTAACTAGCAGATATGTCATATTCAGAGGATGATCTCAGGCGATCGGTCATCGCGGAATTTTCTCATACAAAAACGCTCGATCATTATGCGAGTGTTGTATTTGATATTGGGCTATGGGAGAGCGAGCGAAAGATTATTGAGCAGTACATTAGTCAGGATAGTTCAATACTTGATATCGGGTGCGGGACGGGGCGCACCACGCTTGCGCTTTTTAGAATGGGATACGACGTGTTGGGTATTGATATCACCCCTGCCATGATCGACCGTGCTCAAGAAATAGCGCGAAAGCAGCATGCGGCTGTAGCCTACGAGGTGGGGGACGCAACGAGACTCCGCTTTTCGGACGAATCTTTTGATTCGGCGATTTTTTCGTTCAATGGCTGGTGCCAGATCCCAACACGCGCCAAGCGCTTTGACGCGATGTGTGAGATATATCGAACACTGAAAAAAGGCGGGCAATTCATATTCACAAGCCATATTAGAAATCGTATTGATCGACATGCTCTCACTTGGACAAAAGAATGGCTAAAGCATGTAGTCGCATCGCGCATGGGACTGTTTAATCAGGGGGATCTTGAATACGGTGACATTTTTTTTAGCCGCACGAATCCGGGAAGTACCGGCTCATACGCGCGCAAGCAATTCATCCATATTCCTACCCTCACGGAAGTTACAAATTTGATACATGATGCGGGATTTTCCGTGCTGCTGAGCGAATACCGAAACAGTATCGCGCCGTCTGATGCGCGGCTAGAGAGCGGGAACTGTCGATTTTTCGTGTGTCAAAAATAGCAGACCTTTATTTGCCTGTTGCCTCCTCAGCATTCGAGCCGAACTAGCTCTTTTTTTTGAACGCAAGCGATGCGGAATTGATGCAGTAGCGCTTGCCCGTGGTCTCTTTCGGCCCGTCATCAAACACGTGCCCAAGATGCCCCCCACATGTTTTACAGATAACCTCTGTTCGGTTCATCCCTTGAGACGCATCGTTTTGCAGGAGAATGTTTCCTTGCTCGAGAACATCATAGAAGCTCGGCCATCCCGAACCCGAGTCAAATTTCGTGCCCGAAGAAAAAAGAGGGGTTCCGCACGCCGCGCAGGCGTATGTTCCGTCTTCTTTATTACTGACAAGATCGCCGGTAAAAGGCATTTCTGTCTCTTTTTCGCGTAGAATGCGATATTGCTCGGGAGTGAGTTTCTTCTTCCACTCCTCATTTGTTTGTGGCATTTGATCGTCCATGGAGTTGTCGTTACTTTTTATTAGTTTATCATGTGGAAAAGTGAATGTAAAGTATGTTTGACATTGTAAAAATGTAAGGTATACTTTACATATATGGGAACTGAAACAATACGCAATATGGTTCATGATCTGCGGATAGAGAAAGAAATTACGCAACAGGAACTCGCGCGCGCGGTTGGTGTGACGCGTCAGACAATCATCGCGATCGAGAAGGGGAACTACGTCCCCTCGGTTCTGCTTGCGTTTAAGATATCTCATTATTTTAAACAACCAATAGAAAATGTTTTTTATGTCTAACAGAATACAAGAGATCATTATGGCGGGGGTGCTTGTTATGATCGCCACATTTCTCCTTAATCCGCTCCATTGGTGGATGCCGAGTATGTTGGTGACGGGAGTGGTTATCGGGTTGGTGGCGGTATTCGCTGTATTTGTCAGTTTTCTCTGGCGTGAAGAAGCGAGAGATGAGCGAGAGACGGTGTTGCGCATGCACGCGGGACGTGCCGGTTTTTTGACAGGAACCGGGATCCTTGTGTGCGGTATTGTTGTTCAGGCTTTTTCACACACGATCGACCCATGGCTCGTGGGCGCGCTTGCCGTAATGGTCGTAGCTAAAATAATCAGCCGTTCATTGGCTGAACAGAAACACTAAATAAACATACTACGTATGCACACAAAGAATACACGAGGATATTCCGCGATTGCGCCTGTTATAGCAATTGCAGTGATTATCATTGGAGGGGTTGTCTACTATAACACAAGGAGTAATTCGTCCACGGATATTGCCTTTGACTCAGAGAACATGATGGATGATGGGTCAAATATGATGACCGGGGAGAATAATACTGCCATGGATAATAACGAAGGAGCGGACATGATGAGCGATGATGATGCTATGATGGAAAGTGACGATGCGGTAATGCCTGATGATGCTATGGATGGCGAAATGACGCAAGGCGATGTTTCTTATGCAGGAACAGTGATAGCCGGCACGTCCGCGCCGCTTGTTGACTTTAATCACGCTGACTACGAAAAAGTCATAGCATCTGACAAGCTTGTTGTTCTATATTTTTATGCGAACTGGTGTCCTGTCTGCAAACAGGAGACCTCAGAAGCGTTATATCCGGCATTCAACGAGCTTTCAAGCGATGGCGTGGTTGGTTTTCGCGTGAATTATAATGATAGCGAAACCGATGGTTTTGAGAAGGATCTCGCGCGTGAGTTTGGCGTAGCATATCAACACACAAAAGTATTTGTTAAAAACGGAGCGCGCGTTTTAAAGTCGCCTGAGTCGTGGGACAAAGATCGATATCTCGGGGAGATAGCAAAGGCGCTTTAATAGATCATTAAACAAAACAAAAATATATGGAACTCTCATTAAGCGTGGCGCTCATTGCCGGATTGGTTTCATTTCTTTCCCCATGCGTCCTTCCTATCATTCCTGGATTTCTCGCCTATCTTGCAGGCACATCGTCTGAGGCGGGGCCAGCGAAACGCGGGGCGATATTCGTGCACAGTGTTTTATTTGTACTTGGGTTCTCGGTAGTATTCGCTTTGCTCGGCGTTCTGCTCAACACCGTGCTTGAACGTGTCGCCTATGATGCGCAGATGTGGCTTTCTCGTGTTGGCGGAGTGATCATCATTTTTTTCGGGCTGTATCTGGTTGGTCTTTTGAAGCCGTCGTTTCTTGAGCGGGCGCACAAGGTTAACGTGTCTCATGCCAGCACGTCGCGGTATGTGACCTCGTTCCTGTTTGGCGCTGCGTTTGCGGCTGGTTGGACGCCGTGCGTGGGCGCGGCACTAGGCGCTATTCTTGGATTGGCGGCAAGCCAGCCGGGGAGCGCGTTTTCTTTGTTGCTTTTCTACGCGATCGGGCTTGGTGTGCCGTTTTTGGTAGTTGGCTTATTCGCTGAAAAAGCGCAAACGTGGTTGCGACGGTTCGCTCGCGCCTCAGTTGTTATTAATGTTATCTTTGGCGTGATATTGATTGTGTTGGGTATACTCATTTTCACGCAGCAGCTTTCCCGGATCGCTAATTTTGATCTGCTTAATCAACTTCTTCTCCGATAATATGAAACACGCGCGAACTATCGGGCTTGGTATTGTTCTGGCACTCATCATTTTTGCTATCGCGTTCATCGAACACATGCAGCCTAATGAGAAAGGCATATCCAACGAGGCAGTGAATGTCGCAAAAGATAACGCGCCGTTCATCAAAAGTATGAGATACAAGGAGGCAAAGGAACTCGCGGGCATTTCCGGATATGTGAATACCAATGGCAAAAATATCACTATTGGCGATCTTGTCGGGTCAAAAGTGATTTTAGTTGATTTTTGGACATACAGCTGTATTAACTGCCAGCGAACGCTTCCGTATATTACAGCATGGTATGAGAAGTACAAGGATCAGGGTCTTGAAATCATCGGGGTTCATTCGCCGGAATTTGATTTTGAGAAGGATCCGAAGAATGTGCAGATGGCAATAGACAAATTTGGCATCACCTATCCGGTGGTGCAGGATAATGATTATTCAACCTGGCGTGCGTATGAGAACAGGTATTGGCCGCACAAGTATCTCATTGATATAGACGGTTATATCGTGTATGACCATATTGGCGAAGGAGGATATGAGGAGACGGAAAAGAAGATACAGGAACTCCTGAAAGAACGCGCGATACGACTGAAAGAGGAAAGTAAGATCAGTACCGATGTTGTATATCCTCGTGTTGAGCTTGATTCAAACGGCGCGGCCGAAAGCCCCGAGACCTATTTCGGCGCGATGCGAAATGAACGCCTTGCGAATGGCACGTCCGGTACAGAAGGGGCGCAGTCCTTTAAGGAGCCGGCGACAGTACGGCTGAATGACCTCTATTTGGTTGGCGACTGGAATATTGCTCGTGAGTATGCCCAGAGCGTTGGGGATACTGCGCGGGTCATTTTTAAATACAAGGCACAGGACGTGTATATTGTTGCCTCAGCCCCTGCAGAAGAAATACTGACCGTTACGCGCGATGGTGCCTCCGTCGGCCGCGAGGGCGGCGGTGATTTTGGTGTTGGCGGGCTCTATCTGGAGAATGAGGAGCGTTTGTACCGCGTTATCGAGAACGATGACGGAGAAGAGCATACTCTCGAGATCACTGTGCCAAAGGGCGTACGGTTCTACACATTCACATTTGGATGATCATATGAATACTCAAACGATTGTATTGGGCGGAGGATGTTTCTGGTGCACCGAGGCGGTGTTTCAGAAGCTTCGCGGTGTGATTTCCGTACGGCCCGGGTACGCTGGCGGCACGGTGGAACATCCGACGTATGAGCAGGTATGCACTGGCACGACCGGACACGTGGAAGTGATTCGTATCGAATATGACCCGATCGCAATCACGCTGGACGACCTTCTTTCTGTATTTTTTTCAGTGCATGATCCAACCACCAAGGATCGTCAGGGCGCGGATGTTGGTTCGCAATATCGATCCGTGATATTCACAACAACAAAAGAACAGGAGCGCGAAGTGCGTACGTTTATTCAGGATGTCGCCGCATCTGGCGTGTACTCCTCGCCCATAGTGACCGAGATAGGACCGTTGGGCGAATATTACGAAGCCGAAGAGCATCACCACAATTATTTCAATCGCAATCCTGACAAGGTCTATTGCCAAGCGGTGATCAATCCAAAGCTTAAAGAGTTTCGTAAGCGCTATACCTCACTTGTCAAAGAATAGTGGCGCAGGCGGTTAATTTGTGGTATACTATATAAGGTCGTTTTACAAACAAAAAGAAAAGAACGAATTCTATGAAAGCAGTTCATATGATTACGTTCCTGTTGCTCGTCATTGGCGGACTCAACTGGGGGATCCTTGCGGTTTCCGGTTGGGAAGTTGGCCAGCTATTCGGCGGCATGGACGCGATGATATCGCGGGTCATCTACATTCTGGTAGGTGTATCAGCGGTCATCGAGTTTGCGACGCACAAGAAGAATTGCAAAATGTGCGGCGGAAACATGAAAATGGAAGCAAAGTAGTTGCTCAACAAAAGACGGTCAATAGCCGTCTTTTGTGTTATACTCACTGTATGAGAATAAGCGCAATGACGGTTATGTGTGCGTGTGGCGAACCTCTTTTTCGTTATCATAAGCGAGGGACCGGACGGCTTATCAAATGTTTTCTTGAACTGATCTATGATGATAGGGTAGGGGTTCGCGATATTCCGGGTATGCATGTTGATGTGTATTGTCCTTCGTGTAAAAAACGCATTGGAACGATTCAGCGGATACATGGCAAGCCAGCTCTTAAGCTAAACCAAGGCACTATAAAGAACGTACACATAAAATAACATGCTTAAACATATAATCAGTTTTTTTGTGTTTGTTTTTTTTCTGGTTGCTACTGTATTGGGACTTTCTTGGTATAACGGATACGATGAACTAAGACAGAAGGGGAGTGATATTACTTATTGGGAGCATGTGCGCGATCGCGTACATGCCATACGAGGAGGCGATGTCAGGCCTCCTGGTGCACTCGGCCAGCTCAAGCAGGTTGGTGACGAAGTGAATGCGCAGAGGATCGAACTGCTTGGCGCTTCGTTGGATCAGTATGCGCACGATACCGGAGAGTATCCGTTATTGCTTGGTAATATCATTGGATCATATGTGGCTGATTATAAAGATCTTATCAACGATGACACATTCACCTACCGTCGAACGCGGACGGGAGGACATATCGGCTTTGAGATGAGTATTATATTGCCCTCATCTGGAGAGGTGTATACGGTATCTCGTTAGTTCATGCATGCCATAGAGTACAATACTGGCCGTGTGCGGGGAGTTCTGTATGGGGTTTTCTTTTTTTCGGGCGCAAGTGCCTTGATGTATGAAATGGTTTGGATGCGTGAGTTGCGTCTTGTGTTCGGAAGCACGACCGTTGCTGTCACGGCGAGCGTGGCGCTTTTTTTGTTGGGGCTTGGGATTGGCGGGGTGGTATTGGGGTATGTGGCTGACCGTGTGCGATACCCTGTTTTTTTGTATGGGATAACTGAACTGTTTGTCGGGTTTCTTGGATGGTGCTCGTCGTATTACTTTTCTCTCATTATCAATTCAAACGCTTCGTACGCGCTTGGCATGGTGCTTGCTGGCATGTATGTGCTGATCGCGGCTCTGGGCATGGGAGGAACGCTGCCTATACTGGTGCGCGGCATTGTCGGAACGCACGAGCCGCTCCTTCGCGTGGCGGGGGGATTGTATAGCGTAAATACGTTTGGGTCTGTTGTTGGGATTATTTGCGCATCATTTTTTTTGATCGAATGGATCGGTTTTGCAACAACAACGTTTGTCGCGGCGAGCGTTAACATCATTATTGGGCTTATTGCAATATGTTTTGTTCGCACACGGTCAAGTCAGGTCGCAGTGCATCATAAAAGAGCGCCTTTGGACGTTCGGCGGTATGTTCCCGTGCTGTTTCTTGCAGCCCTGTCGGGCTTTATTGCGCTTTCGTATGAGATACTATGGTTTCGACTTTATCAGCCGCTTATAGGTCCTGCAACATACGCTTTTTCAGTTATACTGATCGCTTTTCTCTGGGGTCTTGCCACGGGGAGCGCGCTTGGAAGCCGTCTTGCGGCACAAAACGCCAGGGTACGATTGGGGTATGTTTTTTTTGGGATAGCGATTTCCGCGATCATGATCGTCTTGGCTTCGTCAATCTTCTCGTTTCCAGGAATATACCTGCTTTTTATACTCCCACTCCATGCTTTGCTTATTGGCATTGCGTTTCCGTTTTTTTTCGCGCTGAAAGCGGTCCCTCGAAACGATGTTGGGTCATTCACGGGATGGGTGTATTTAGTGAATACGATCGGTTCAGTGCTTGGAAGCGCGTGTGCTGGCTTGGTGTTTCTTGATCTCATAGGCACGGTGCGGAGTATTGTTCTCATATCCGCACTCTGCATCTTTTTGGCAACTGCGATTTTTTGGCGTTATGGCGAGCGTCGTTTATTTTGGCGCGTGCTCGGAGGAAGCGTGACTCTTCTGTTCGTGTGTGCTGCTATGGGATCACGCATCTCGCCTAGTTGGATAACTCGTTTTCAGAAAGAATATGGTGCACCAGTTTATCAGAAAGAAGATAAGGAGGCATATGTTGCCGCGTTCAAAAATAATGAGAGTGGGCTGCTTGTTATGAACGGCGTCGGGATCACGCATCTCACGTCTGATACAAAGTTACTCGCCCATATTCCACTCATGCTGCACCCCGATCCGAAAGATGTACTTGTTGTCGCGCTAGGCATTGGCACCACCTATCGATCCGCGTTGACGCACGATGTCAATGTGACCGCGGTCGATATTGTTCCATCTTTACCGCCAGTGCTCAGTGTTTTTTTTGAAGACGGCGTTGATCTGCTAGAGCACCCTCGGGGAATCATAGTGATCGACGACGCGCGCTCATTCATAAGACGTACTCGAGAGAGGTATGATGTTATTGTCGTCGATCCGCCGCCTCCGGCGTGGACCACCGCGGCTAATCTTTTTTATTCATCTGATTTTTATGAGGAGGTACAGCGTGTGCTGAGACCCGGCGGGATGCTGGTCTCGTGGTTCTATGGCGGGATTGATAATGATGACCTCAGAATGCTTGAGCGTACGTTTTTTGCATCCTTCCCTTTCGCGGAGAGGTGGCGCGCTCCTAGCGGATCGGGCGAATATTTAATTGGCTCTCTGGACAAGATTCCCGATCGCTATGCCGCGATTGAGAAGGGCATGAGCAATAGCACGGTTGCTGATGATGTTAATGAATGGTTGGGCAAGCCCCTTGGTGCGGCCGATGTCGAGGGACTCTATGCTGAATCAAAACAAGAGCGTCTGCGCCGGATAGGCGAGAAGGGTATAATGCTGACCGATGATCTTCCGCGTGTGGAATTTTTTGCATTGCGGAAATGGATACTGCCAAAGCCGGGCACGTAGAAGAAGCTTCAGGTATCACAAGGTGGCCTGTACACTGTTCATCTTGTGATTTTTTGATATCTGACGGATTTAAAGACCGAGCGCTGCAACAAGTTTTTTTTGATCAAATCCCACGATGATCTCTTTTGTGTCGTTATCTTTTTTGATGATTGTGACCGGTACGCCCATTTGGCCGGATTGCGCGACCATGTCTTGGGCAGCGGCTACATCGCTCGATACGTCTATTTCTTTATACTGGACGCCCTTTTCCTGAAAAAATGCTTTTGTTGCTTTGCAGAAGGCGCACGTTGGTGTTGTATATATGGTTGTTGTCATAGTGTTGTTTATTCACAGATAATGGATTTTAGTTGTTGTGAAAAAGTTGATTCACTTACTCTATAGCACATGGTCTTTCCATGACGTTTAGAGATGAGAAGTCCACATTCTTTCATTGCCTGCAGGTGATGCGATGTTGTGGCGATAGTTGCCTCGATTCCGTTTGCTATTTCGTTAACACATGCATTCGGATGTTCGAAGAGTAGGCAGAGGATGCGTATTCTGGTTGGTTCTCCCGCTGACGAGAGAAGACGAGCTTTTTCTTTTAGAGTTGTTGATAGTGCGTAATGCTTCATATAATGTCACCGGAGGGGAGAGAAGCTCCCTCCTCCGGTGTAATTGGCTATGAGCCGCAGGTGCAGGGCTCATTGCCGCAGTCTGAACATGGTTCGAGAGACATAGGCCGTATGTTAATATTCAAACCTACACTTGAATATTAACATATGACATCACAGCGTAAAGGCGTGGGCTGTGGATAAGATGTAGCACATGGTATACTGAATGGAATAGTAACAAATACAATCATATGCCACGTCCTAACGGCCTAAAAACAAAGATTTTTCTCGACAGCGGCGACCCATCTGAGACTGAAAAAGCACTTTCTGTCTTGGGATTTCTCGATGGGCAGACCACTAATCCTTCTTTGATCGCGAAAAATCCTGCCGCGCAAAGGCGCGTGTCAGAAGGAAAGAAATTCTCTGGTGATGAAGTGAATGCGTTTTATCTGGAACAGGTCAAAGCAGTATCTGCGCTCATCCCAGACGGTTCTGTCTCGATCGAGGTGTATGCGGATCACAGAACCGGTGCTGATGACATGCTCACGCAGGCGGAGGATATGTTTTCGTGGATCCCGAATGCGCACATAAAGTTTCCAACGACAGCGTCGGGCCTTGAGGCTGCGGAACACGCCGTTCGCAAGGGCATTCGAGTAAACATGACCTTGGTTTTCTCACAGGAGCAGGCCGCTGCGGTATATGCGGCAACAGTGGGCGCACAAAAAGGAGATGTGTTTGTTTCGCCGTTCGCAGGAAGGCTTGATGACAAAGGAGAGAATGGTATGGATCTCATCAAGAATATCGGCACCATGTTTTCTGATAGCGATGGGCACGTTGAAGTGCTTGGAGCAAGCATTCGAAATCTTGATCATTTGTTTTACGCGATCCAGACAGAGACCGATATTGTCACTGTTCCGTTCTCTATTCTTGAGGAGTGGGGGCGGGCGGGCATGGCACTGCCAGACGCGTCATTTCATTATCGACCGGATGGGCTGGCTCCGATCATGTATGAGGCTATTGATCTGCATAAAGACTGGAGGGCATATGACGTTGCGCACGATTTGACAAATGTAGGGCTTGAGAAGTTTGCCGCAGACTGGCGCTCGATCGTCGAAACATCTGGTTAGGATATATATTCTAACCAGATCATTTTTTTGGAGGATTTACAAGTAAGCAAACACTATGCAAGATATACACGAAACATTCAGAGTCTTTCGTCCAAAAAAGATAGCTCGCAATGCTGTTATGGTGATCGTTGTTGTTTTGGCGCTCGTCGGATCTTTCGGGACCATCGGCGCCGGCGAACGGGGGGTGTTGTTGCAATTCGGAGCAGTAACTGGAAAGGTATTTGGAGAGGGGCTGTATGTCAAAGTTCCGTTCGTTCAGAGTGTGGTGAAAATAGATGTCAAGATTCAAAAAGATGAGGTGCCAGCAACTGCATCATCAAAAGATCTACAGGTGGTGACATCGCGTATTGCGCTCAACTATCATCTTGATCCAGCTTCTGTGAATCATGTCTGGCAGGAGCTGGGAAAGTCTTACAATATGCGTATTATTTCTCCAGCAATTCAGGAGGCGGTCAAAGCGACAACCGCAAAATTCACTGCTGAGGAGCTCATAACCAAGCGTGAGGATGTGAAGGATCAGATCAAGCAGAATCTGTCCGAGCGCTTACTTGAACGTTCGATCGTCGTTGATGAGTTTAACATCATTGATTTTGATTTTTCGCAGTCATTCAACGAGGCCATTGAACAGAAGGTGACTGCGGAGCAGCTTAAGCTTAAAGCCGAGCGTGATCTTGAGCGTATCAAGATTGAGAAAGATCAACAAATAACCCAAGCGGAAGCAAAGGCGCAGGCGATCCAGATAGAAGCCCAAGCACTACGCGCGAATCCACAGGTGGTTGAATTGCGCTGGATAGAGAAGTGGGACGGCAAGACGCCTGAATATTGGGGAGGCGCCAGTCCGTTCATCGGCTTAAACCAGTAGCACATGCTTGAGGCGATAAAAAGAGATCTTAAAAAAGCAGCAAATCCGAAACAGGCTTCTATTTTGCAGCGATTTTTCAAAACCGGAAAAGGAGAATATGGCGATGGAGATGTGTTTCTTGGCATATCAGTGCCAACACAGCGTTCTGTTGCGCAAAGATATGTATCGGCTTCTCGGCGCGCGATCACCGCACTACTCGCAAGCCCAATACACGAACATCGCCTGACTGGCGCTCTTATTCTGGTTCTGCAATTTCGAGGCGCTACCGAGATAACTCGGACCGCGCTGTACCGATTTTATATAAAGAACGCACGAAGAATGAATAATTGGGATCTTGTTGATTTGACCGCGCCGACGTTTGGAGAATTTTTGTTGGACCATGACCCAACAATCATCGATCATTTTGCGAGTTCTCATAATCTTTGGGAAAGACGAATCGCGGTTCTTTTTACGTTTGCGTTCATTAGACATAATAGATACGCTGAAACCCTTCATGTTGCCAAACTGTTGTTCGAAGACGAGCACGACCTGATACATAAGGCAGTGGGTTGGATGCTCCGAGAGGTGGGAAAACGCAGCCTGCACGCCGAGGAGCAGTTTTTAAAACGACACTATCGCGCGATGCCTCGGACTATGCTGCGGTATGCCATTGAACGCTTCCCTGAAACAAAAAGAAAAAAGTATTTGGAGGGGTTAGTCTAATGTAAAAACGGCCCATACCATGGAGGTGCGAGCCGTTTTGTTTTGCGCTATGTGAGAAGTTCATGAATGAGCTTTGTTGTTTCATCCGCAAAGACGGGCGCGAGATCTATCTTTTCCACCCTGCCGCCGGTTGACTGTTCATAGGTTGTTTGATTGAATCCTCGCGGTCGCGTGTTGCATAGAAAGACCTGATCAAAGGGTCTTTTCGCAGGGAGCTCATATATCTTGAGCACATCTTTCCATCCAGGACTGCAGACCGGGTGGGTCGCGACGAAGCGTATGCTTTCTGCGCCCGCCTTGCGTGCGAGTCCGGCAGTGTCTCCTCCGGTTGCGCCGGTTGACAGTTCGTCGTCAAGCATGATCACGTGCGTATCGGCAAGATCACCGGGATCGCATGTTATGTCGACGTCGCTGCCATATTCCGCGTGGATTTTTGCGAGATACGCCGCAGGATCAAAGTCGCCGCCCACTGATACCGTGTCTCCATTGAGACGTTCCTTTGGCGTGGCAACAATAGACGCGTTGATGAGCCGCGCGAACGCAATGACGCGGCCGACCGAGCCGAAGTCTGGGGCATAGATCTTAACCTGCTTTCCGCCTGCCCGAAGTGTTTTAATGGTGCGTTCAAGCCGGTCGGCGAACATCTGTGTTGGGTGGCAGATGTGCAGGTTGAGCTTGACTTCGTTGCAGTATTGCTGCGTATTTTTCACGTTATGAGGCTCGCACACGATGAGATGGTCAACACCCCACGATTTAAGGCTGTGCAGGAACCAACGCAAACGGGTTATCTTTCTTTGCTTTTCGGGCCTGTCTTGCCGGCGGTAGCGCATGAAGGTCATGATTACGGAGACTGTTTCGGCGCCATATTGCCATTTGCATGCGCATGCCACATCTCGCAGCTGCAGTTCCAGCTTATCCGTGATGGGCGTACTGAAGATCAGTACATGCTTATCTCTTACTTCGTCTGGGTCGTCGAGGAATGAGCCGGATTCGCCATCTGGCCAGAGCTTGTAGCTGATATGCGCGAATCGAAGTCCCATGCCGGTCACGTCATTGATTGCATCGACGATGCCGGCATGAAAGTTGTGGTGTTCCGTGGCGCCGTACACAACGAATTTGTCCGTGTGTTCCGAGAGCGACATTGCTTCCTCCGTGGAAATGATTGAAAAAGAACATCCAGAAAACAACAACCAAGCATACCATATTGCCAAAGCTCAGACAAGGCGCTACGGTAGTGGTATGAATGCAATCCAGAAAAAACAGCGTTCAACAAGGGCGCGTTCTCTTATCCGACTGCTTAAGAAGCACTATTCTGATGCGAGCATGATTCTACGATATAGCAACCACTGGGAATTGCTGGTTGCGGTCATGCTGTCAGCGCAGTGTACTGATAAAAAAGTGAACGATGTCACCAAGCGGCTTTTTGTCAAATACCGCACACTTGACGATTATATCAATGCGGATATGCAAGAATTTGAGCAAGATATTTTTTCAACCGGTTTTTACAAGAATAAGACAAAGAATATCCTCGGATCAGCACGCATGGTCCGTGATACATACAGCGGAGTTCTGCCAAACACCATGTCGGATCTGCTTACGCTTCCGGGTGTCGCGAGGAAAACGGCCAATGTGGTGCTTGGTAATGCGTTCGGGATTGTTGAGGGAATCGCGGTCGACACGCACGTGCGCCGATTTGCCATACGTTTTGATCTGTCCGACCATACTGATCCGGTCCGCATTGAAAAAGACCTTATGAATATTATGCCGCGTCGTTATTGGTTTTTGTTTACGTACCTGGTGATTGCATACGGCCGCTCGGTTCGATCAGCGCATGTTTTTGATCCTTTGCTTCCCGCATTCCCAGGTGCGCTACAACGATGGATATTGGTCGGAAAAAAATAAGGCCGGTTCCGTAGGAACAGGCCTTTATTGCGTGAAGGAGAGGGGATGGTCATTTAAAGAACCATTAAGAGGAGGGCCATGCGTATATAGACGCCGTTATGTGCTTGCCCGAAATAGGCTGCGCGGGGATCGGTATCGACCTCGGTGTTGATCTCATCAACACGGGGCAGTGGATGCATGACAATGGCGTTGGGTTTTAAGAGCCGCATGGCTTTATTATCGATGACATATTTGCCGTGAGCTTTTTCATAATCCTCAACACGATCTCCGAACCGTTCTTTTTGCACACGCGTCTGGTAGACGACATCAGCTTCTTTCAGCGCTTTCTGCAGATCAGTGGTTTCCTCAAACGGCACGTTTCGCTCAGTGAGGAATGATTTGACGTCGTCACGCATCCTGACGACGGACGGAGCAACAAAGATGATCCTCACGCCTTCGTATAATGCGAGCAGGTATGCAAGCGAGTGGGTGGTGCGGCCGTTCAGCAGATCGCCGACCATAACGACGGTTGATCCTTCAATGCCGCCAGGTACTTCCTTCTCGATAGTGTAGATATCAAGCAGCGCCTGGGTGGGATGCTGGCCGGGACCATCGCCAGCGTTGATGACGGGGATCGCGGAGTGGAGTGATGCTTCACGTGCTGATCCGGCTTCTTTGTGTCGGATCACAATTACATCACAGTACCCGTTGATGATGCGGATAGTATCCGCAAGCGTCTCGCCTTTGACCGCTGACGAGAATTGATTGCCTGCTTCAGTGCCGATAACGTCGCCGCCGAGCCGGAGCATGGCAGCCTCAAACGAAAGTCGGGTGCGCGTGCTTGGCTCATAGAACATGGCAGCCATGATTTTGCCTCTCAGCACCTCGCTGCCGCCTTGCCTGACAATAGTCTGCATTTCATCTGCTTGTTCAAACAGGTCATGCAGCAGGGGGTGATCAAACTGTTGTGCATCTATGACGTGATACAGGCCGTGTTCATTAGGCATGGTGTCCTCTCTTTGTGTGGAGTTTGGAATGAGCGCTATTTGCCAGTATACTGCTAAGAGATAATGGTATAGAGTGTTTTAACGGGTGTCAATGGTACATGATAGTTATTCTCGATAACATACGTTCGAATTATAATGTTGGTTCGATCTTCAGGACCGCTGACGCTGCCAGTGTTTCGAAGCTTTATTTGTGCGGTTACACACCGGGCCCTTTCGACCGATTTGGGCGCACCAACACCGCTCTTACGAAAGTTTCTCTTGGTGCCGAAAAAACTGTCCAATGGGAACACGCGGATAGCGTTGAAACAGTTTTAGACAAGCTGCGGCGCGCGCGGTATACTATAGGTGCGCTTGAACAGCACGCTAATTCGATCTCTCTGTTTGATTCTGCGCGTTTCGCCAGAACAGGACCGGGATCGACAATCGCGTTGATTATCGGGAATGAGGTCGAAGGGATATCAGGCGACATACTGGATCAGTGTGATGTTATTTTGGAAATTCCTATGCGCGGCGCAAAAGAATCACTCAATGTGTCTGTCGCGTTTGGCATTGCGGCATACGTTCTGAATAATACATAAACAAAAACATGCATATGAATGAAATAATACACGTCCCGGTTGAGGGAGGAAGTAGTCCCAAAAAAAGCCATATTGTCATATGGATCGCAGTGGTTCTTGTGCTTGTGTTAGGAGCATATGCCACCTATCGAAATTACAATAATTTTCTCGGCGCACGAATTCATGTTAATCAAAACAATATGACGGAGCTCGAGAAAGCAATGACTGAGGCACAGCCAACACCTGATCAGGATGCAATCGCGGTCGCGCCCGCGTGGATTTCCAATTTTGAAACGATTACTTATGATTACAGCGGAGTGTTATCAGATGTTTCGGGCGGAGACGCATCAGGTAGGGTTTCTGCGGGCATGGTTGACGGCGTGTACCACCTATATGCCAGGTTTGCAGATTTGCCGAAACTTGAAGACGATTATTTTTATGAAGGTTGGCTGGTTCGTATGTCGCCCCTTGATATTGTGAGTACTGGGGAGCTGTCCGAACATAATGGCACACTCGTCAATACATATTTATCGCGCGAAGATCTGTTCGGTCATAAATTTTATGTCCTGACACTTGAGCCACGCGACAATGATCTCGCGCCCGCGAAACATATACTTGAGGGCGTTATGATGGGGCAATAGTGCAGACATTGCAAACACCGTGTGCCCCGCGATAGAATATGACAATGAGCAGAAAAGGTATCACATTATCTGTTCTACTGTTGCTTGTCGCGTCCGCATGGTGATTGTGGTTAAGTACTATGCAGAGCGCGATCGGTCGGGGCTTCATGTTATCAATCCAGAAGGTGTTGCTATGCAGCTTACCAGTCCATCGTTCGGGAGCGGCCAATCCATACCGTTGCAGTACACCTGCGACGGGCATGATGTTAATCCGCCGCTTTTGATCAACGAGGCGCCAACAGGCGCGCAGTCGCTTGTTTTGGTTGTTGATGATCCGGACGCCTCATTGGGGGATTGGGCGCATTGGATTATATGGAACATTCCAGCAAACACCAGCGAAATTTTAGAGAACAGCGTGCCAAATGGATCAATTGAAGGAACTACTGATTTTGCCAGAACCGGGTGGGGAGGTCCGTGTCCGCCGTCAGGAACACACCGCTATCATTTTAAACTCTATGCGCTTGATATTATGCTCGAACTTGATTCGACCGCTCGTAAAAAAGAACTTGAGCAAGCCATGGAGGGGCATGTGCTTGACAGAACAGAACTTGTTGGCGTGTATTCGCGACAGTAGGTGATTTATTTTTTTGTCTCAAGGAGGGTTTTTTGTTGTTATTTGACAAAGAATTGTTTTTTCTGTATTAATTGATGGTTATACGGAAAAAAGGCTGCCCTTTGAAAATAGAAAATACACACCTCACTGGAGGAAACCCATGATCGGAATGACTGAAGCATTGGCGCGCGAGACCACGACGTGGCCTCCGCGTGACCCTGAGGTTGAACAAAGGCGCTTGATTGCGATTAGAATTATAGAAGAGGTAAAATCGCGCCAGGATGATGTACGCGCCAGATGGCGGCATTTTTGTTCCTCCGCGTGCAAGGACATGCTGGATGCTGAAATTTTCAATGAGACCAGTCTCAAGCAGAGGCTGGTTACGCTGCAAAGCAAACTGAAAGAAGGGTCTGATTGCATGGTTCCCACAACAATCCAGGCTCGTCAGATTGAAACATATCAGCGTGCGTTGGCTCGAGCGCGGTATAATATCCGTAAGGTACGTGAAGCGCTTAATGGGGCAAAGAACGGGATCAATTTTGATCCGGATGAAGTTGACGCTTTGCTTAAAACAAAGGGCGTACTTGCGGTCGATATGGTCCGCAACCAGTTGTTGGTGTATACCGATATGGTGTATATTCACGATAGGGATTCCCTACGGTGGTTTGAAATAGGTATGTTTGCGGTGCTGTTTGCGCTACAAGACAGCAAAGATTTGCCCAGCATAAAGAACTTTTGTTCAACTCACTCGTCCGGGAAACATCACCTGTATGCATACCCAGACGGCATTGCGACAGATCGAGATGGATTTCAATATTTTTGCTTTGGCAATGCCAATGAACGCATTCGCACACTATCGTTGCAGAAGCGCTTTGCAGCAGTGTTTGATGTGGTGCTGGCATGTCTTCGTTCCGCGAATGGCGCACACCGCTCGAGTGTCTGCGACTGGCGAGAAGTGTCATCATGTATTGTTTTCGAACAAGAGAGAGGGACAATATCATGAATTTAATCAGGCAGGAATCCCTGCTTCCACAGGGATCGTTCGTGCATGATGTGACGATCATAGGTTGTGGCGGCATCGGCAGCCATCTGGCGCTTCAGCTTCCGGCAATGGGCTGTGAGAGATTAACGCTCATTGATGGTGATCATGTTGAAAGTCATAACATCGGTCCGCAGCGTTTTCGAGTGTCAGATCTGAAGTCTCGCGGTCCAGAAGGGAGGACCGCGTACAAAGTTCATTCGCTTAAAGAACAGATTGAAGGAACATTCGATCACTGTGGTGTTACGGCAATGCCTGAATTTTTCGACGGAAGCCAAGAGCTTTCCGGCATTGTCATCTCTGGTGTCCATTCCATGGAATCGCGTGTACTTATCTGGGACTGGATTTGCGAACACTTCGCAGATGTGCCACTCTATATTGACGGCAGGATTGGCGGCGAACTGGTGCAGGTGTTCAGCATCCGTCCGGTCTATCCTGATGAGGCTGCCTTTTATAAGAATTTTCTTTTTTCCGATGAGATGGCTCTTAAAGGAGAGTGCCTTAGAGCAGAGATTGCGTATGTTGGCAATATCATTTCCGGAATAATCGGAAAGCGAATTGCACATTGGATGCACAACACAAGAGAGCGCTTGCCGCAGTTAACTCACGGAAGTGTGGCAACTATGATGTTTGCCACAGTATTCAGCCAGCCAGGCGCGAAAGGAGGTGAATAGAATGAGTGCGACAGCAACCATGCCAACGACAACGGTCGTTGATCACGAAGGGATTGCCCATGACATTCCGATGGATATTCCCAAGGCCGTGGCAGAACTGTTGAAAGAGGTCGGTGTCGACGCAGAGACAAGCACGATACTGACGGATAAGGGCCCAGTCGTTCCGGATGATGTGGTGCAGCCCGGTAGCCGCCTGCAGGTGGTGCCGAATATTTACAACGGGTAAATGCCCGAAGAGTATTGCGGGGATAGGTCACAAGATGATCTGTCCCCGTTTTTTTATTCTAATGGCATAATTGTTCAAAATTTGGTACTGTGGATTATATGAGCGAACACCGCGAAATTGAGGCAAAATTTTTGGAAGTGGATGTTGCAGGGCTAACTCAACGACTCCATGGCCTTGGGGCGCATGATCTGGGAGAGGACATGTTTGAAGAAGTGATCATTTATGATGCTGATCTGACTTGGCCGGAACAGGAGCGCATGGTGCGCATCCGCAAAATGCGAGATCAAGTTGTTGTGTCATATAAGCATCATCAGAAGCGGGAATTGAGCGGAACCGAGGAGATCGAGTTTGTTGCATCTGATTATGAAAAGGCAAAGCAGGTGTTTGCCGCGATCGGCATGCGCGTTTTTCGAGAGCAGGAAAAAAAGCGCCACAGTTATGAATTGACAGGAACCAAAGTTGAATTCGATACCTGGCCCGGCATTCCGACGTACGTTGAGATAGAAGGTGAGGACGAGGAAGCGGTGCGCAGTGTTTCAAAACAACTTGGGCTGGATTGGTCGCGCGCCGTATTCAAATCAGCTGGAAAGGTCATTGAAGAGGATTATGGAATTCCGGTCATGGGATATCGGTATTTTACATTTACAAAAACTGGATAAGCGACGAAAGGCCTGAGTATGCAGCGTTTTTTTATATCGCCGGCGCGGGAATGGCGGTTTTTTGTATTTTTTTTTCAATTTGCTACAATAGACCAACGCCTATGGAAGAAGACAACCAGCAATTGACCAAAAAACAGCGCAGAACTCTCCGAAAGGAAGAACAAGCGCTTGAACGAGCCAAAGAACAGCGATCAGGGGCTTTTAAGCGCGCTATGTTGTGGGTGGGGATTATTGTGGTTGTTGCTCTTTTTGTCGCGTGGGTGGCAAAATTATCAAAGCCAAACAGCTCTGCTGTGCCCACCGTATGGACACAAGGAAGTGATGCGCCTGAGCTATCGATAGTGGAATATAGCGATTTTCAGTGCCCCGCGT